>Ga0070699_100000056_pt1 | contig 109876 bp, 107 predicted proteins | sample KBSK1503metaG_FD_65473 | JGI IMG/M metagenome (GOLD analysis project Ga0070699, IMG submission 65473) | Corn, switchgrass and miscanthus rhizosphere microbial communities from Kellogg Biological Station, Michigan, USA - KBS K1-50-3 metaG | ecosystem: Host-associated > Plants > Roots >... | reverse complement strand
CCCGGCGCCGGCGTCCTCTCGTGATATCCGGCGCGAGGTTCGAACAATTCGACGAGGTTCCCTGACGGGTCCAGTAGCAAGATCTGCGTCGTGCCAACTCCCATCACGACATTGGTCCGAAAGGCGACTCCTCGCTCGCGGAGCGTGTCGACGGTAGCGGCGAGATCAGCGACCTGAAGCGAGATCCGGTTCCATCCCCCGGGCTCCGGAACAGTGCCGTCGGGCAATGTATGGGCGCCGCCTGGCCCACCAGGCACGCTGAGCAGGAGACGAAGGTCGCCTCGATAGAGCATGGCGAAGACCGGAGACGGGCGCAGCTCTTCCTCGAAGTCGAGATTCTGGCAGTAGAACGCGACCGCGGCATCTAGGTCATTGACGAAGTAACGGACGGTAGCGGTCTGGCGGATGCGTAGTCCCTCCCTTTCTTCGAGCCGCCGCAGGAGGGCGGCAGCGAACTCCAGTCTGGGAACGACCGGCACGATCGGCAGGCGGAGGGCATCCAGCGGGTCAGGCGTCATGGCCCTGCCTCCTCGACATAGATGCGACGCAATGCGGCCCGCGCACGGGCCAGGAGTGTCTCCGTGGCATGTAGGCTTCGGCCCAGGTGCTCGGCCACGTCCGCCACGGGAAGCCCATCCAGGTATCGCAGCGTGAGGGCGACCCGCTGGGGATGCGGGAGGCGCGACAGTGCGGCATAAGCGACCTCCGCGTCCAGCCACTCTTCCCAGGGGTCGGCCAAGCCCTCGCTGGCATTCTCGACAACAGCCAAACTGCGCTGTTCCCGAGCCGCGCGGCGCCAGTAATCGACGAGCTTGTGACGAGCTATGCTCACCAGCCAGGCGACATTCACTTCGGGCACGTGTCGCTGTTTGGTCGCCCCGACTGCTGCCATGAACGTCTCGGCCGTCAGATCTTCGGCCACAGCCGCGTTGCCGCACCGGGGCAAGAGGTAGCCGTAGACCTGCGGCAAGGCCACGTGGTAGATCGCCACCACCGGATCTGCGCTGGAGGGCTCTTCCTGGGTGCCCACACCATATTCATCGCTTGGGGGCCACCGATTCCGAACATCGTGGGAAGAGAGATTTCAGTCGGGTGCTATCGGCCAGCCAGGAGTCTGCGAAGTTGTGAGGTTCACGAGTGGCTTCGGCAGATTAAAGTCCCGATGACCCATCGCGGGTCGACAGTCAGGCGGTGCAGCGCGGCAAAAGTCGATCGGTTTCAGGCGGCGCGCTCGTGGACGTGATGCAGGCCGCCAAGAACGGGGCGGGGGATCACCTTCCCCATCGACTCGGCAAGGGCTCGGCACCGGGTCTCCAGTCCGAGCGATCGATGGGGCCGATCCTGCTTGTAGTAGCTCACGAACTCGGCCAGCACCGATCGCACCTACAACAACGATATGGAGCTGGTCACATTTGGACCAGACAGGCCACCGCACAGCGCGCCTGGAGCCTGACCCGACTCGGTCGCGCTGACGAGGCTATCCCACTGTATGAGCATGCCGTCGCGGAGGAACGGCGGCTCCGTGGTGACACAAAGTGGAGTCAAACCTTGGAGCAACAACTGGCGTGGGCCCGGCGCAGCTAGCGGCCCCCGGTCCGCTTATGAGCTCGGGCTGCCTGGACGACGTCGCCACAGCGTGAGCTGCTTGGGGAGCTTGTAGCCGAGCTTGGCCAGAGTTGACAACCGCGGCCTGGGTCACCACCGAAGAGCTGGCCGTTCTGAAGTGCGCCCAGGGCCGTGGGTACCGCCGATAAGATCGAGGCCAGCTGCTCGGCTGGCACCCGCTCCATCCCTTCAAGCCCGTCAACCCAGGTCTCCCCAACACCGTGCCCGTACCCGCAGGATCGCGGCCGGCTCTTCCAGGAGTTACTGTTGCGCGGCATCAACCATATTGGGCGGGGGATTGGGTAGCCGCGTTCCTCGGCGTCTTCGCCGTCGTTCCCCGGCAAAGGTGCATCGGTGACACCAGAGCCGCCGTTGGGAAACCGTCGGAGAACTGGCGCACTCTGCAAGCGATGGGCGCGTTGGTCGCCGCCGGGAAGCAGCCGAACTTCCAGGACGCCCAATCAGAGCCACACCGAGACTCGACCACGAACGGGAGGAAGCCCGCAGTCAGGCGTCAGCCGACGTGATCCAGCTGCGGCCGAATCCTGGAAGTTGACGCGTGGCCTATTCTCCATCGCGAGGCAGCTCGCCGCCATGGCCGCCCAGGCGTTGCGGTCGCGGCGCTGCGCAGACCTTGATCATGCCCACGACCTGGCCAGCCGAGTTAACGAGCGGACCTCCGGAGCCGCCGGGGCTGATTGGAGCGTCCGTATGGATGAGGCCGCTCAGCTGCTCTGACGAGATTGACGTCAGACGCGATGATCGACTGGTCGAGCGCCACGACGGTTTCTTGAGTGAGGTTGGGAGTGCCCTGGCCGAGAGCGTTGCCGATAGCCACCATTGGTCATCGGGAGGGCATCCTTCCTCATTCCTCAAATGCTGCTCGGGAACGTGAAGCTCCACTTAGGAAGCGCTAGGACTTCGCCTTGAGTTTGCTTTGAGTTTTCTGTGAGCCGGAGCGTGCCATGCCAGGGTTCGGCAGGATCGCCTTCGCGCACGACACTGCGCCGTCGATGCGTAGTCGCGGCGATCTTCTCGATCGAGTAACCCGCCCCGGTAGCACCCTCGACAGCAACAGCTGAGAGTGCGGAGGAGTTTTGGCTATGCGTACGTTCGTAAGGGTTCTCGTGCTCACAATCGGAGCCCTCGGGTTGCTGGCGGCGAGCACCGCCCCTTCCGCGGCCGACGAAGGCGGCAACCTCACGGATTTCAGCTCCATGACACCAGTGACCGGAGCGGCGGTCGGCACCGTGAACGATCGCGGCATCAAGGGCGGCGGACTGGCGTGGGCAATCACGTCGGGCACCGGCACCGTCAGCCATCAGGGCACCGTCGACGTGACGGTGACCGGCCTGGTCATCCCGGTTCTGCACAACACGAACCCCGTAGGCATGTTCAAGGCGACTGTCAGCTGCCTGGGGCCTGAGGGCGTGGTCAACGTGTCGACAGGGACGTTCCCGGCGAGCTCGAAAGGGGACTCCCACATCCATGCTGTGATCGACCTCCCTCATCCATGCAAGCAGCCGATCATATTCGTCACCGCTCCAACCGGGCAGTGGTTCGCGGAGTCCAACCCCGATACGCAGCCCTAGCTGATATCGGCAGCGACTCCCGAATCGCGATCGATGCGAGGGGGCCGACCCGCCTGGGTCGGCCCCTTTTGTTGGTAACCGCGATACCTTTAGGCGGCGCTGTTCGAGAAGGTGTCCGACCGACCTGTGGTGGCGATGGGCTTCGACATGTCGAACAGGGCGATGAACCGCGAGCCGGCTGAGGTCAGCCCCTGGTAGTCGCCCAGGAACAGGCCGCCCGCGTTCGCCGCGGTCGTGTAGTCGAACGAGCCCGAGGTGCTCAGCCTCGTCTCTCCGCCCGAGGCCCAGCTGGCCGGGTTGGAGCAGTCGCTGGTCGTCGAGGCGCAGCTGGCGATGAACGCGTCGGTCAGCCCGGGGTGGGCCGTCGTGGCGTTCTCGGTGTCGAAGTAGAAGAGCCCGACCCTGCCGTTCGCGTTGACGTGGATCTGGGGCATGAACGCCGGGACATCGCCCGGCGACTGGTCGATCCGGATCGTGTTGCTCCAGGTCAGCCCGCCGTCGGTGGACTGGGCGAAGGCGATCTTGGAGTGGCCGGACGCACTGAAGCGGCTGTCCTGCCAGACCGCGTACAGGTTGCCGTTGACGGGGTTGGCGGCGAACTCCGGCAGAAAGTCGCTGGAGCGCACGGCCTGGCCGGCGATCGTGACCGCGGCGACCTGCTGGACGTCGATGCCGATGGCGTCGGAGAACGTGTCGCCGCCGTCGGTGGAGCGCAGGACTGAGGCCGTGAACGTCGAGCCGCCGCCGCAGTGCGGGGCGCCGTGAGTGAACGGGCACTTGCCACCCTTGTTGGTGATCAGGCTGATGCCGTCGATCAGCACGCCGCTGGCCGGTCCGGTGGTCGGGATCACGATCTGGTTGCCGATCGTCTGGTCCTTCTCACCGGGATCGAAGATGATCCGGCCGTTGCTCCACGTCACGCCCTTGTCGGTCGTCCGCGAGAAGTAGGACGGCCCCCGGAAGGCGATGCTGTGGATGAAGGCGCTGGGATTCGCGTTCTTGTTCGGCGAGACGAGCTGGTCCCAGGTCGCGTACGCATTGTTCGCGTTGACCGGGTCGGCCGTGATCGATTCCTTGTCGTTGAGGACCAGGTTGGAGGCGTCGAACCTTGCGGTCACTGGCGTCTGCCAGTGGTTGCCCCCGTCGGTGGACCGGCTGATGATGATCGAGCTGGCGCCGCCGAATGCGGGCCCGTTCGCATTGAAAGCGTCGGCGATCGAGTACGCCACCTGGCCATCGGCCGAGAAGGCCACCCAGGGGTCGGTGGCCCGGTTGAAGTCACCGGGCGAGCCCGGCGCTGCCCCCGAGCAGGTAGTGAACTGGGGCTGACCGGCGGCCAGCGACCACGACGCCCCGCCGTTCGTGGAGACGACGTTGGTCAGGCCGTTGGAGCCGCCGTCGTTCCAGCGGTCTTGCTGCACGGTGCCGACGAGGTGCAGGGGGTTGGTGGGGTCGACCGCGATCATCGGCTCGACCTCGGCGTCGGGGAAGTTGACGCTGCCGAGCGACTCCGAGTGGGCGACCACGGCAGCGCAGGTCGGGGAGCCCCCGAGCGGGTTGTCGGGAACCCGGACCAAGGCGCCAGCCGTGAGCGTTCCTGCGAGGGCAATGGTCGAGCTGGCAAGCACGGCGATGCCGCCCGCCACAGGAGCAATAAGCCAGCGTGAGAAGGGCACCTTGAAGGTGGACCTCATACGTGTTTGACCTCCTTTCTCATGGCACCGAGGCTGAGGCGACGGCCGCCGGCCAGCGGTGCACGGGCATACCGAAGGCGGGCTCGTGTCGCGTTCCTCTCCCTCTCAAGAGGGGCGGCGACTGCCTGCCCGCAGACCTCTTCGCCTGCGCAGGAAAAATGCGCTGTCTGACCCGGCTCCGTCAAGTGACGAGCACGCCGCCCCCTGAAATTGGCGCCGGATCCCCTTTCCGCAAGAGGGTGTAGTCTGCTACGCGATGGAGCCGAGCTCGCTCGGTCCTAGGCCATGAGCATCTGGGAGGTCGTGGTCGCGCTCATGCCGACGATGCTGATCGTCGCAACCGGAATCGTCGTGATCGAGCATCTCCAGGTCAAGAGCGGCGAAGATCGGTACCAATACCGGGAGCAAGAGCTCGGTCACGACAACGGCATGAATGGGAACGGGCAGAGCAACAAGGCGAAGTCGAAGCGGGCTCATACTCGCTGGAAGAACTGGTTGCCATAAGCTGCCAGACACCGCGCCGCGCGTTGGACGCCTACATCTATGTGCTGCCAGAGTGGCACCGCCGGCCACGACAACAAGACCGCCCGCACGGTCGCAGTCCACGAAGGCGAAACCATCAACGCGACCGCCCTCGCCGCAATGTTCAAACAGATCATCGTCAACAACCGAGCCGGCGGCTGGCGCAAGCTGAAGCGCCAGAGCTAGGCCACCGACCCGAGGAGGGACAGCCCGTCAACGCACATTGACCGCACGGCCCACCGCACGCATCCGCCAGTCTTATGGAGGAGGAAACGATGCCGATCGAACCAGGCCGGGAGGCGGCAGTCACCCGCTACGTGGTCGAGGAATCAGTGGCGACGATCACGCTCGACCGTCCGGAGCGGCACAATGCCTGGACGTCAGAAATGGGGGAACAGTACTTTGACCAGCTGGAACGCGCCGCCGCCGACCCGGGCGTACGCGCGATCGTCGTCACCGGCGCGGGCAGGAGCTTTTGCCCCGGGCTGGACATGGGCAGCCTGGCGACGGTCGCGAGCGCGGGCTCGGCGCAGGGAAGCTCTCGGCCGCAGACGTTCCCGCTCGGCATCCCGAAACCGATCATCGCCGCGATCAACGGCGCCTGCGCCGGCATCGGGCTCTCACTGGCGCTGATGTGCGACATCCGGTTCGCCGCTGCTGGGGCCAAGCTGACCACGGCGTTCGCGCGCCGCGGCCTGATCGCCGAGCACGGCACGTCGTGGCTCATGCCGCGGCTGGTCGGGATGGCGCGTGCGCTCGACCTCTTGCTCTCGGCGCGCGTCGTCACGGCCGAGGAGGCCCGCGAACTGGGCCTGGTCAACTTTGTGGTACCTCAGGGGCAGGTCCTGCCGGCGGCGCTGGACTACGCCCGCGACCTCGTCCAGAACGTCTCTCCCACCTCGATGAGCGTCATCAAGAGGCAGGTCCTGCGCCACGTGGACCTCCCGCTCGATCAGGCTCTGGCGGAGTCGAACGCGCTCATGGCCGAGTCCCTCCGACGCCCGGACGTCGCCGAGGGGGTGGCCAGTTTCGTGGAGCAGCGGCCGCCGCGCTTCGCGCCACTCGCGAGGTAAGCGCACACAGGCGCCCTGCCCTGCGCACGGCCCCCTTTGAACTCAGGCGCCGACTGGCTCCGATCGGCTTTTCCCGGCGGCCCAACGGGCGTGGGGTGCAGAAATCGCAATGCGACGCGGCCCTCAGTCCCCGATCTGAGGTCGACGGCCGCCGCGGCAGGTGGCGCCCGACCGGGGCCGGGGTGAAGAGGTGCGGACGGTCCACCGATTTCCCACGCCGTACTTCGCCCTCCGCAACGTTCCTATCCCGGGGGCGGCCGACACGAGTGTCGCATCCGTGGATGGTGAGGGCGAGCCCCCCTACTCGCCTTCGTGTGCTGAGTCACACGAAACGAGTGCCATCGCCATCGACCAGGACGACTTCTACATCGCCGCCACCAGCGCCCCGCCCGCGGTCACCCACCAGGGAACGCGCTCGGAGCCGGACTCGACGTACAGCCAAATCGCCGGCCATGGGTCGAGGGCATCACCGCCGCCGCCACGACCCCACACCACAGGAGCCCTGCGGCGCCTGCGCTCAGTGCGCCGGTTATGGCCAGACGACCCCGACCGGTACTGCTGACGATCTGGCTCATTGTTGTTCATCTCCTGAGAGTGATGGTTCCTAGGTCCACGGGGGCTCCTGACGGACGGACCGTCAACCCGCCCGGCGGAACCTCTCCTCCAATCGTCCGAGCTGGCTCTCCATCCCCATCAAGGCCATCGGCGTCATCTGCTCGTCGTGCATGACGTCCATGGTGATGACCATCCGCGCGCCCTCGGGAAGCGAGGCAAACTCCACCTCCATTGCCGCACGGTAGGGCGTCACGCCCGGCAGGAAATCGATGAGATGGGTGTAGGCGAGGCGGCGCTCCGGCACAATCTCGGTCAGCGTCAGCCGGTCCTCCGAGACGAGCGGCATTCCCGCCTTCCGCAAGAACTCGATCTGCTCGGGGCCGAACGCGATCATGGCGTAGACGGTCTCGCCCCCCACCTCTAGCTCGAGCTTGCGAACCTCTGTCCGGAATCCCTCCGGACCCCACCAGGACTCGAAGCCGTCCTTGGTCGTCCAGAGCTCCCAGAGGTCCGCGACCTCCGCGTCGAAGGTCCGCTCGAGCGTGATCCGCCGCAATGCCATCAGGCGACCCACGCGCCCTCGTAAGCCGCTCGCAGCCCCGCGATGTCCAGCTTCTTCATCTGCGAGAGAGCCTGCATCATCGCCCCGACATCCCCGCCGGCAGGGTTGCCCATCATTTCTGCAAGCTCCGTGGGCGCGACCTGCCAGGAGAGCCCGTAGCGATCCTTGAACCAGCCGCACTGGCCCTCCTCGCCGCCGTCCGAGAACGCGTCCCAGAGCCGGTCGATCTCCTCCTGCGTGTCGCAGGTGACGAAGAGCGAAAACCCCGTTTCGAACTTGAAGGTCGGCCCTCCGTCGAAGGCGCTGTACTCACGGCCGTCCAGCTCGAAGGTCGCCCACATCAGCGACCCCGCCGGCAGCGGCCCGCCCTCGCCGTAGCGCTGGATGTCGATGATCCGCGAGTTCGGGATCAGCGACACGTAGAACTTGATCGCCTCTTCGCCCTTCTCGGCGAACGCCAGGTGTGGCCTGCATCCCTGCATGTCTAGTCTCCTTTTTTCTTCCTGCGCTGCTGCCTCTTCCTTTTGCGCCGGTCCACCTCGGCAGCGAAGCGGTCCAGCCGGGCCTCCCACATGGCGCGGTAGCCCTCCATCCACTGATCCAGCTCCCAGAATGGCTCAGGTCGCAGTGCGTACAGCCGCCGCCGGCCCTCGGGCCGGACCACGACGAACTGCGCACCCTGCAGGATCGCCAGCTGGCGGGAAACGCCGGGCTGCCCGATGTCGACCAGCTCCACCAGCTCACCGACCGAGCGCTCGCCTTCGCGAAGAGCCTCGACCAGGCGGCGCCGGGTGGGGTCGGCCAGGATCTGGAACGTGTCGGGCATGGCGACACATTACTCTAGCGACATATGTCTTGTCAACAATATTTGGATAGAGTCTCCTCCGGGCGACCGGTGGCGGGGCCGCTGACGACATGCCACGATGGCTCGCCGTGTTCCTTGCCCTCCTCTACTCGACCTTCCGTCTACTCCTCCAGGCGGCGTGTGGGGTGCGAAAACGCCGATCGGCAGCCCGATCTGGGTGAGCGGTCATGCCTGGGATGATGCCTGGGCCATGCTCCTGGCCGTCGTCTACAGCCTCCTGCGCCTGTTCCTCGATCTCCTCCTCGTCCACGGCCACTCCGAGGTCGACCCGCACGGGCAGGAGGTCTCTGCAACGTCGATTTGGGGCATCCCGCCCCGCCACCGGGTGCCGCTAGCGCCTCGGCGAGCGGGCCTGAGTTGGCAGCGATTCCTCCGCGCTCAGGCTGGTGCCGTTCTGGGCTGCAACTTCTTCATCGTCGACACTGTCTGGCTCAAGCAGCTCTACGCGAGATTCACGTCGACCTAAAGCGGTGTCCGAGCTCACCAACATGATCGGTGGAAAGCCTCAGAATGCCGAATCTCTCTCGAAGGCCCTTGGCGGCTATGCGAGCGCCAAAGAAGATTTGTGGCGTGTGTGGGAAGCCAATGCCGCCTCCCAGCATGTGGCCGTCGAGATCAAGGAACACGCCCGGTATGCCGGCCGTGAAGGTCTCGGACGGCTCGCGGGTGATCTTCGCCCCGTTTGAGCGAGCGTGATCGATGATGTGCACCTCTTCGCGAGAGCAAACGTTGTGCGCGAGGCGATGCCACCCCAACGGGCGCCTTCATCGGAGATACCCGAGTCCTCGGCGAGTTTGTCGCGAGCCCACAACACAAGAACGCAGCCGTTAGCGCGGAAGAGGGCGGTCTCCTCGATGTCGAGCCAGGCTGACAGCCCATTACCTCGTAGAAAGCCTTAGCTCGACCGTGGTCCGCAACGCCGAGGGTGACCAGACTGACGCGCGGCTCCACCTTAAATACGAGCCTACTCGGCTGCGCTCGGCCGCTCGTCCAGGAAGGCCAGGGTGGCCGTAGCGAACAGCGGCGAGATGCCGAGGTTGTAGTGCGTTAGGCCGGGCAGGATCGCCAGCGCGTGACCGCCCTCCGGCCGGCCTTCGCTCATCCAGCCGCCATCGCGGAGGCCGCCACCGAGCAGTTTGAAAATCTCGACGTAATGGCTGGGCGGCGCCATGTCGGCATCGGCGCACACGATGAGCGTCGGCACCCTGAGACTCCGGACCTCGTCGCTGTAGTCGAAGTCGATCGCCATCGACTGGCCGATCTTGTCCAGTAGGCGAGGGAAGTCTTCCGGGCGCGGCGCAACCCGCTGGTAGAGCTGGTACATCGGCGTGTCCTTCATGAACTCGGCGGCCGCCGCGCTCACCTGCGCCTGCTGCGCGCGCATCTCCGGGTAGATGGGATCGGGCCGGATGTTCGCTGAGGCTGCCACCAGGCGGCGGACCTTGGCTGGGTACTTCGCCGCTGGAGGGCCACCCCGCCGCCCAGCGAGTAGCCGACGATGTCCGGCCGGTCCAGTCCGAGGTGGTCGATGAGCGCGGCGATGTCGTCCGCCATCAGACGGACGTCGATCGGTCGATCGATGTCGGCGGTCCGACCATGCCCTTGGAGGTCCACAGTGACGACCTGGTGGCGCTCGGCCAGCAGGGGAAGGACCGGCCCGAACATCTCGCCCGACATGAGCCCGCATGAAGCAGGATCATCGGCCGCCGGGCCCGTGAGTCTCGAAGTAGAGGTTGATTCCGTTCACCTCGGCGTATTGGCCGGTGCCCTTCGTGTCGGTGGTCCAATCGGTGGTCATCGGCGTTCACCAGGGCGAAAGAGATAAAGCAGGAGCATGGCACTCGGGCCACCGGCCGCAACAACACCAGATGGCGAGCTGATTGACATTGGGCAACGGGACAGGCCGCCTATGGACTCGCTTGCGGCTGAGCGGCCATGTACAAGCTTGACGATCCGCGGACTGCTTGCCGCCAAACCGATCGTCTTCGCAGTGCTGGTGTTGACCTGCACCGGCGCTGGCCCGACATGCTGATAGTGAGCGGCCCTGACGGTTACGACACGCCGTAGCGGAGCCTCGGACAGCGGCTGCTGGCGGGCATGCGGCGCCTGCCGACCGCCCCTTGGTTGGCGCTCTGCGGCGCAATCCCGGCCGGTGGCGCCGGCCCATTCCTGATTGGTGCCAGCGCTCGCCTGCGGTTGCCCGCGGGTCGACTGCTGTGCTTCGCTAACGACGTGCTGGGCTCTTTACAGGAACAACTTCGGTGCGGTGATCCTTACGGTCGAGTTGCTCCACGCCCCAGACACGGGAGGCAGCTTGTGAGCGTAAGGATGGAGGTCGTGCTGGTCCACTTCGTGCGTGTTTGTGATTGGCACGTTCTACCAGCGGTGACCAGCTCGTCGGATACCGCCGCGCGACTCCGCACGACGCGTTGGCCTGCCACGAGTTGATGTGGGAGTCGGTCACCGACCTGGGAAGGCGGCAAGGATCGCCTCTGGAGGGAACCGCCGACGACTGGTGGCGCTCTAGCGAACCGCTCCATCGACTACTGGCACGGATCGCCACCGAGTGGTGGGTCGCCGAGGAAACGGATTCGGGACGGCTCGTCGGCTTCGCCAGATCGATCGAGCGAGATGGCCTGTTCGAGCTCACGGAGTTCTTCGTCCGGCCCGACCAGCAATCCCGGGGCGTCGGGAAGGCGCTGCTTGAGCGCGCCTTTCCCGCTGGGCGGGGCACGGTCCGGTCGATCATCGCGACGTCGGACGTACGGGCGCAGGCGCGGTACTACGCGGCCGGTACCGTCGCGCGCTTCCCTCTTTTCACGCTTGGCGGCGTCCCGCATGACCCGGGGCCCATGCGCAACCTCACGGCCGAGTCCATCGCCGGCGAGCCGGCGATCGAGGCCCAACGTGCAGTCGAGCGGACCGTGCTCGGGTATCAACGATCTGACGACGAGGTCGGCTGGCTCCTGGATCGACGCCAGGGACATCTGTACCGGCGCGGCGACCGGGTGATCGGCTACTCCTTCCTCGGCCACGACGGCGCCGGACCAATGGCCACGCTCGATCCGTTCGAGGCGCCGGCCGTCTTGCTGCACGTCGAAGGCCTGGCCCACTCCCTCGGCCTCGAACGCGTGGAGCTGCAGGTGCCGGCGCCGAACGTAGCCGGGATTCGCCACCTGATGCACCGAGGCTTTCGCTTCGATTCGTGGATCAACATCCTCAAGTCAGACCGGCCATTCGGACAATTCGACCGCTTCATCCCCTTCAGCCCACCGCTGTTCCTGTGATGGCGACATGCTGCGCGCACCGCAGGCCGCCCCTACATGAGCGAGGACGGGTTACTTCGTCACATTAGAACTGTCTGACTCGTTCGAGGTGTAGGGAGGACGCCTGGTCGCTCCCCGGTCCGGACGTGGTGGTCGACGACCCGGGTGAGCAGGTCGACCAGCTGCCGGCGCTCCTCGGCGGACAGCGGAGCGAGCAGCTCGTCCTGCACCTTGCCCAACAGCCGATCGAGCTTGCGGAGCTGCCGCCGGCCGGCCGGCGTGATGCTCACGACATTGCGGCGCCGGTCGGTGGGATCCGGGGCGCGCTCGACAAGACCCTGCTGGACCAGTTCGTTGACCGTCGCCACCATGTCGCTGCGATCGATGGTGGTCCCTCGGCTGAGGTCGGCCTGGCTGGCTGGTCCGGACTCGTCGAGCGCCGCCAGCAGCGAGTAGTGGTAGCGGCGCATCTCCACGCCGGCCAGCCCTTCGGTTACCAGCCGGTTGGCGGGAAGTGCCGCCTGGTTGATCAACCAGCTGGGCATGGCGCGGAGCCGTGCCGGTGCGCGGCCGTCACCGATCTCCATGCGCTCACCGTAGCAAGTTCGTTGGTTGCGCCCACGAGCCTGGAATATCGTTGGGTTCGCCAATGTTGGACTTACCAATGATGGGCACCAGGAGAAACCCGATGAACACTACCGTCGATGCTGAGCCGCAGCAGGTCCAACAGCTCGTGGATCACCACGAGATCACCAACCTCGTCTACCGTCTCGGAGCGGTCCTGGACGACCGCCGTTTCGACGAGATGCGATCGCTCCTCGTGGAGGACGCGACGGTCCGGACACCGGGCGGTACGGCCGAGGGACAAGACGCCGTCATCGCGCAGGCCCGGCGCAACCACCGGCCCGATGAGCCCACGCAGCACGTCATCACCAACCTGCTCGTCAAGCTCGAGGGCGACCGGGCCCAGGTCCGCGCCAACTTAGTCGTGAACTTCGCTTCACCCGCGAGGGGCGATTTGTCGCTCCCGGCTCCGCCAACCAAGTACACCCTGGGCGAGATCTACCACTTCGATGTCGCGCGCACGTCGGAGGGGTGGCGCTTCTCCCGTGTCGAAACAAGCCCGGTGTGGATATCCGGCACCCCGGACCGCAGCCCTCAGCCGAGCTGAAACCGGCCGACAACGCGGTGTCGACGCGGCCAAGCCTTGCGCGTGGTCCGCGCTTCGGAACGCCGGCTATCCTGCCAAGAACGCACTAAGCCACGCCGCTGTCCTGGTTGCACTGTCACGCTGGCACCTGGACGATGAAACCTTCGCGCCGAAGGGCTTCTGCCAGCCTTGCGTCCAGGCACACGACACTCAAGGTGCTTGGATCATGCTCCGCCAGCACAAGCGCTGCTGCCGCCTGCAATGCGTCTAACGCACTGAGGGTATGGAGCCTGGGGAGGCGCTGAGCGGCCCGTCGCACCGGCTCGGATGGCTGTACCTCGTGCCAACTGCGGGCCAGGGCCTCGAGCCTCGAGCGGGCGACGTCGGCTCTCTCGGAGGACAGCATCTTCTCCCGCTCAAGCCTGGCTATCGCGGAAGCGCATTCCACCGACGTGCCCCACCAGGCCGAGATGTGCGCGTCCACTTGGAGCGCCCGACCAACCGCTGCGCTGGCGTCTTGCTCGACAAGGAGAGGGACGACAGCGGAGCTGTCCCAGAACCTCATCTGCCGGCTCTACGTTCTTCCAGCACTGCGTCGAGGGCAGCCGTACCGTGACCCGGCGTCAGGCTGGGCGCTGGTCCTTCCACCGCAATGAGGGTCTGGCCAGTACCTCTGCGCACCAACCCTGAGCGTTCAAGGCGTGCAAGCCTTGGTTCGAGACCCTCCCCGGAGGGCGCCACTGCTTCCAGCCGGGCGACTGGCGTACCTCGATCGACAATCACGACTGTCTCCCCAGCCTGGACGAGGTCGAGCAAGGCGCTCAAAGTGTTCTTGGCCTCGGACACCGATGCGATCTTCATGAGGCTAGTTTAGCCATAATAATATGGCTTATATGGCCTGCACCCTGGGCGAGTTGCACCTTCCAGGGCCCCAGCGCCGTCCTGAAGGCGAGATTCGCCAAACGCGCTTCGCGTCGATCATGTACGGTCGACCTCGGTGCCCGGGCTCGCCAAGTCCCCACCTGCGCTACGTCGAGTAGGTGGCAAACCTCGCTGTCCGGGCTCGGGCGGCCGAGTCGGTCACAACGTTGACTACAGCCGGCTTGCCGCTGTTCGCTGCCCTCTCGAGCGCCGGCCTGATCTCGTCCGGGTGCTCGACGTGCTCGCCGTGGCAGCCGAGCGCTTTCGCCAAGAGATCGAATCGTGTGTAGCCCAGATCGCGGCCTGCCTTCGGGCGGTCGGCTGCGGTCCAGCCACCATTGTTGCTGACGATCGTCAGCACGTCGATCCCATGCCGCACAGCGGTGTCCAGCTCCATCGCGTTCAGTCCCATCGAGCCGTCGCCGTGCAGTACGACCACCTGTTTGTCGGGCAGCGCCACCTTGGCGCCCAGGCCGAACGGAAGGCCAACTCCCATCGTGCCGAATGGACCTGAGTTCAAGCGGTGGCCGGCGCGATACGTGGGAATGGACTGTCTACCGAAGTTCAGAATCTCCTGGCCATCCACGCAGAGGATTGCGTCCCGCTCGAGAAAGTCGCGCACCTCCCTGCACAGCCGGAGCGGGTGGATCGGCAGCTGCGCCACGCTCATCGCTCGCTCGGCGTCGATCCGCTTCTCCTCGTTGAGGTCCGCCAGGTAGGCCAGCCAGGGCTCGTACCGACCCGTGAGGCGGTTGTCGGCGGCTTCCAGGAGCTGGCCAAGCACGGCCCTGGCATCGCCCGCGATGCCGGCATCTGCATGGCGTGTTCTGCCAAGCTCGCCAGGATCAAGGTCGACCTGGATCATGCGTGCCTCGGCGGCGATCCGCGGCGGGCGCCCGAAGTCGATCACGTAGTTCAGGCGCGTGCCGATGACGAACACGAGGTCGGCCTCGCGGAAGGCGGTGGCTCGCGCGTTCAAGAAGCAGAGTGGATGGTCCTCAGGGATGACACCGCGGCCCTGGGGCGTGGTCCAGAAGGGAACCCGTGCCTGCTCGACCCACGCCTGGAGCTCTGTGGCAGCACCGGACCAGAGCACCCCGCTGCCGGCGATCAGCACGGGCCGCTCGGCCTGCTCCAGCAGGGCGACCGCCCGCTCCACCAGCTGGGGGTCTCCCAGCGGCCGCCGGCGGGTCAGGTCCGGCTCGACCCACCGAACGTCGCCCGGGTCGACGTCCCGATAGAGCACGTCGCCCGGCATGTCCAGGTAGACCGGTCCGGGCCGGGCGGCGAACGCCTGACGGAAGGCGGACGCGACGAGCTCGGGGATGCGCCGGGCGTCGTAGGCACGGTCGGACCAGCGTGTGATCGGTTTCATCATCGCCAGCTGGTCAATCTCTTGAAAAGCGCCCATGCCATGCTGGCTGACGGGGCTGGAACCCCCAATGGCGATGATCGGAGCGCCGTCAACGTAGGCGTGGGCTACGCCGGTGGCCAGATTGGTCGTGCCGGGCCCAGACGCGGCCATGCACACGCTCGGGCGGCAGAGGACGCGGCTGTATGCGTTGGCCATCATCGCCGCCGCTTGCTCGTGTCGCACGTCGACCATGCGGATGCCCGCGTCAACGCAGGCGTTCTCGGCGTCGATCATTGGGCCGCCCATCAAGAAGAAGACGTGCGCGACGCCATGATCGCGTAGCGTCCGGGCCAGGATCTCGTTGCCGGTCATCAGATGACTCCTCTGGCAGTCAGGTCGGCGAGCTCAGGCTCGCCAAGACCCAGCAGCGTGCCGTAAACGTCCCGATTGTGCTGACCCAGAAGGGGTGCCGGCGCCGCGTCCACGTGCGAGCACGACATCCGCACCGGCCAGCCCGGCATCGTGAAGTCGCCACGTTCGGCGTGGTGGACGGTGACGAACATGCCGTTGCGACGCAGATGGGGGTCGTTGGAGAGCTCGAGCGTGTCGAAGACCGCACCTGCCGGTACTCCCGCGCTGCCCAGGGCCACCATCGCCTCACGCTTGGTCCGGTGCAGCGTCCAGGCCGAGATCACGCCTCCGACCGCTACCGCGTGTTGGGCCCGTTTTTCAGGAGTGGCGAACCGGGGGTCTTCCTTGAGCTCGTGCCGCCCGATGACATCTAGCAGCGCAAGCCAGTGCTCGTTGCTCGCGCGCGACGTGTAGACGAACACGTAGTCGTTGGAGCCGCCAGGGTGGCAGGGAAAGATGTCGGCGGGTGCGGTCATCCCGAGCTGGCCCCGGTTGCCGCTGCGTCCGGCGGCATGGCCGGTCCGCGCTTGCGCCGCGTATGAGACGCGGCAATAATTGATCACGGCCTCCTGCATTGCGACCTCCACCCGCTGCCCGACGCCGGTCTGGCGTCGCTGATAAAGGGCCGCCAGGATCCCGATGGCGCAGTGCAGTCCGGTCCCGGTGTCGGCGATAGTCGGCCCTGGCTTGAGTGGCGGACCGTCCTGCGCGCCGGTCACGCTGACAGCGCCCCCGACCGCCTGCCCGATGTGGTCGAAGCTCAGGAAGTTGCCGTAGGGGCCGTCCGGTGCGAAGCCCTTGATCTGCGCGTAGACGACTCGGGGGTTGATGGCGCGGACACTCTCGTAGTCGAAGCCCAGGCGCTCGACGCTGCCGGGACCAAGATTCTCGACGAAGACGTCCGCGTCCCTGAGCAGGTGCCGCAGTATCGATGCGCCATCCGGGAGGCGCAGGTTGAGGGTGACGCTGCGCTTGTTGGCGTTGAGCAGCAGGAAGTAGTACGAGTCCAGCCCTGGCTGGTCGGTGGAGGCGCTTCGGGCCTGGTCACCCCGTCCGGGCGGTTCGATCTTGATGACGTCAGCGCCGAGCCAGGCCAGCGTTTCAGTGCAGGATGGCCCTGCCTCGAACTGGGTGAGGTCGATGACGCGGACTCCCGCAAGCGCGGTCCCTTCCATTTGCCCATCTCCTCCAGAAGTGATGATCCGACCGTATCCTGCTTTGGCGCCTTCGTGGGAGACGGGCTTCGACGACAGTCGAGCTCTTTCCGGTCGAGAGGCTGGTCCCTGCCGGTTGCGCCCGCTCGGTGAGTCGAATGCGGTCGACCCGTGGTGAGAACAGCTTTGCCCCAGCGCTCAGCCGCGGCGTAAAGTCTGGCTAACTCGACGTGACCGCCACGACTTCAACACCGGCCAGGCAGCTTCTCAGCCCGCCCGCCGATCTGTCGCCGCCCGCTGCCGGTGTTGCTGCCGCTCCGCGGCGCGGCTCGTTCCCCGCCGAATTGATTGCGAAGTGGGCTCTTTACGTGGGGGACTCTGCCGCGCCGACGAGACTCTGACCACGACTCGAGTGCCGCCGCCGCGGCTGCTGACCACCTCCAACGAGCCACCGGCCCCGATCGCGCGCTCGTGCATAGAGCGCAGGCCCAAGTGCCCGGGGAAGCTCCCCTTGGGGTCGAACCCGACACCGTCGTCAGCGATCTCAAGATCCACCGAGTTTTCATGCGTCTCCAGGCGGACGTCGACGTGCCGGGCGCGCGCGTGCTTGACAGTGTTCCAGAGAGCCTCCTGGGCGATCCGGTGAAGCGCATGCTTGACTTCGATGGGCAGCTCCGGCTCGGCGCTGGCGGTGAGCTGAGCGGCGATGCCGTACCTGGCCCGGACCGTCTCGATCTGCCTGTTGAGAGCTGCCACCAGGCCCTCCGTCTCGAGCGATTCGGGCCGCAGCTCGAAGATGAGCGCCCTCATCTCGGCCTGGCTCGCCTCGGCGAGCCGCATGACGTAGTCCATCGGCTGGCCGGCCGCGGCCGGATCCTGGTCGAGCCGGTCGCGTGCCATGTTCGCTCCCATCTGGATCGCGTAGAGCGACTGGGAGACCGAGTCGTGCAGCTCCCTAGCCAGCCGCTGCCGTTCCTCCAGCATGACCTTCTCGCGCGCGGCCACGAGCAGCCGGGCGTTTGCGGCGGCCGTCGCCGCCTGGTCGGCCAGCGCCGCCAGGAAGCTCGTCTCGGCTGCGTACGGCATCTCGCCCTCCCGGTAGATGGCGGTCAGCATGCCGACGGACGCGCCCCTGTGCAGGAGAGGGGCGAAGGCGGCCGGCTGCCACGGGAGGTTCAGCGGCCATGCCCTCCCGAGCGCCCGCTCCACCAGCTGCCGCGCATCCGCGTAGACCACGACTCGCTGCGCCGCCAGGGCCTGCGTGAAGTGGGAGCAGGCGCTGCCCCAGGCCGCCGACCGCAGGTGCTCTCGGAACCCGTCTGGCACACCGGCGGCGCCGATCGACGGGGCCATGTGGTCTTCGTCTTCGAGCTTCACCCACGCGGCGAGCGCACGCGTGCCGGCGAGAGCGCATTCCGTAATTGCCTCGAGGACTGCGTCGATCGAGTCACTTTCGGCGACGCAGGCGGCGGCCTGGGCCAGCGCCGCCGCCTGCCTGGCCTGCTGTTGCCGCTCCGTTACGTCTCGGAAGGCCAGCACCAGGAACTGCTTGCCCTGAAGGTCCAACACGGTACCCCTCACCTCGAACTCCAGCTCGGAACCGTCGCCCCGCAAGGCGATGCCCTGCACCGGTTCGGACCTGCCATCCCGAACATCCGCCCAGTGTGAGAGGGCGGTTTGCCGATGCCGTTCGGGAACGAACCTGAGGAGGTCCTGACCCGGCAAGCGGTCTGGGTCGAGGCCGAACAGGCTGCAGTAGGCCGGGCTGGCATAGACGACCCGAAGATCGGTGTCCAGGACGAGGACCCCGTCTGCCGAGGCGCTGACCCAGGCGTCGAGGACATCAAGCCCGATGGCCTGCGGGTCTCTAGCTTGCGTCGGGGCGTCCAGGGTGTCGCTCGTGGCTCCCCTGCCCTTATTCGTCGACTTCCGCATCAGCCTGCCCAATCTGTGCGCTCGGAGGTAGACCAGTACGGCCCGCCGGCGTGGCACACGATTTCTCCCAGCGTAGTTGCTGATATCAGGCTGCCGCGACGTCCAAATGCGCGATTTCGGCTCACCCGTTTGGAGGGCGAGCGAAGACCAACTCCCCCGCCTCGGTGGCATCCGGCTTCCCGTACGGGATCGCGCCTAGAACAAGACGGAGGTCAGTCGTTGACCATGGGTCGGCTCTGATGGCTCAGAGGACACGGCCGAGGCAGCCCAGCCTAGCTCACGAAGGGCTACGACTGCCTCGACCCGGTCGTCCCATGGCTCCTTCCGGCGGCCTTCCATGAGCATCCAGCGTTCGTGCCCTTTGCCGGCCAGCAACACCGCGTCGCCGGGCCTCGCCAGGCCGATGGCCTCGCGGATGGCAACCCGCCGATCCAACTCGATCTCGTAGTCGACGCCTCTCCGCGCGCCGGCGCTCAGCGCGCCTTCCTCCACGTCGCGGGCGGACATGGCCGGGTCTTCATCAACCGGGTCGTCAGTGGTGATCACGAACCAGTCGGCCCACTCTGCGGCAGCGCGGCCCATCCCCGGCCGGTCATGGTCGGTACGCGGGGTGGACCCGAAGACTGCAAACAGCCGTCCAGGCGTGACAGCGCGCAGCTCTGAAAGCGTCTGGGCGAGCGAACTGGCGGCGTGCGCGAAGTCGACGTACACGCGGAACGGCTGTCCCAGGTCAACCTGCTCGAGCCTGCCTGCCACCCCGGGGAAGTCAGAGAGCCCTGTCGCCACCGCATCCACGGGGAGCCCCAAGGCGAGGCAGACGCTTGCGGCGCAGAGCGCGTTCGCGACATTGAAGCGGGCAGGACTGCGCAGGTTGACCTCTGCGCGCGCACCGGCTGCCACGAGCCGGAAGCGGGAGCCGTTCGGGCTTGAGCGGATGTCCACAGCTCGAACGTGGGCTTCCCCCTCGAGCGAGTAGGTCCAGCGGCGCTCGATCGGACGCTGGCTGAGGCGCCCGTGGGAGACGTCATCCAGATTGAGCACTGCTGTCTTTGGCACTCCCTTGGACCAACCATCGCGGCAGAGGTCGATCAGGCGCGCCTTGGCCTGCACGTATTCGTCCCATCCTCTGTGGTAGTCGAGGTGATCGCGGCCGATATTGGTGAAGGCGGCCACGTCGAACTCGCACCCGGAGACGCGGCCCTGGACCAGCGCGTGGGACGTGGTCTCGATCACCGCCGCCCGCTTGCCGGCAGCCACCATACCGGCCAGAGCGGCCTGAACCTCCGGGGCCTCCATGGTGGTCTGGCCCGAAAGGTTGTCCTCCGCGCCCGCCCCACGATCGAAGGCCACCGTGCTCAGGAAGCCGGCGGGCACGCCAGAAATGCCGAGTACGTGAGCAGCCATGTGCGTGACCGTAGTCTTGCCGTCGGTGCCGGTAACGCCGGCGACCAGCATGCGGCGGCCGGGGCGGTTGTTCAGTTCCGCAGCCAGACCACCCAGCGCCCACCGGCTGTCCGACAGACGCAGCACCGGCACGCCGGGAGTAAGCGTCACGGATCGCTCGATGGCCACTGCCGAACCTTGCTGAGCAGCCTGGCGGACGAAGTCGTGACCGTCGACACGCTGACCGCTGACAGCTACGAACAGGTCTCCTGGGCCTGCTCGACGGGAGTCCTGAACGACCTGCCGAACCTCCGCATCGGGGCCGGACTCCACCTCAGCGCCTCGTACCCTTGACGCCAGCTCGGACAGCTTCATTGCGTTAAAAAACCGTTCTGCGGAGTTTGTTCAGCTGTACAGGAGCAGCGCACTCTCCGACCTGACCTTCGCGCTCTCGGGGCTCGCAAAAGCCATGTTCAGCACCACCCTTCGGGCCGGTGCCGCGAGCGGAGTCACCCTGTGAGCTGAGGTGTCGGCCTTCAACAAGTAACAGTCGCCGGGATCGTGACTGAAGCGGCGGACGCCTTCCGATTCGATATCCAGAAGCGATTGTGCTCTGGGCACCATTTCCAGCTCTCCCCCGCTGCCGTGGGGCGGAGCTTCCAGAAACGCCACGAAAGCAATGGGGTGGTCGTCGAAGTGCGCGCCGTGGACGTCACCCGGCCTGTGAAGGTAGTTGATGACGAACCTCTCCACCTGGTCCGGCACGGGCACGATGTCCACTGAGACGATCCGCCGAATCAGGTCCGTGAGGTGAGTATTCGCGTACAGGTGCGGAATGAGCCTCGAGTGCTCCGCAATCGTGTGTCCGCCGATCGTGGTCATGTGGCGCGGACTGTTCTCCATGCTCTCCATCAGGAAGTCTCGACGCCGGGCGAACTTCTCCAGGTGCAGGGCTTCGGCTCTCAACGCGTCCAGCCCGTCCCACGTCAGGAGGCCCGGAAGCCGTGCGTAGTGGTCACGATCGAAGGTGTCAGCCAACGCGTCGACCGACCCGTCGAAGCGGTAGCGGTCAATATCGAATAGCGGCAGCGTCAACATGATTGCTGGACATGATCGATCAGTCGTCGCGCGCGAAGCCAGTTTCGAACTTGAAGCAACAGATCACAGCCGCGATCGTATGGTGTGCCGTTACAACACCGCGGTCGGGTCGTTGGCATCGGGAGTTGATCTGTCGGAGGTGAGCGTAACCCCCGGGCGCGCGCTTACGTCGCCGGCGAGGCCGCCGGCGGACGCCTCATCAAGAGGCTGACCAGCCAGCCGGTCAGGCCGGCCACCACGACGATGCCGGTCAGCGCGTGGACCTCCCACCACGTCCCGTAGACCAGCTTCAGGGACAGGATGTAGCAGCCGTACAGCGTGGCCGGCAGAGCGAAGGCGAACACTCCGAGGCGGTTCCGCAGGAGCAGCAGCCAGACGTCGCCCGCGAGGCCGCCCAGCATGGCGACCAGGACCATGAAGTCGATGGTGCTCGCGGCCGTCACCACCAGGAGCGCCTCCAGGCCGACGATGACGGTCACGGTGCCGAAGGGCAGCTCGAATCGCTCGCGCAGCTTGAGCAGCAGGCCCACCAGCAGGGCGGACTGCAGCATGACGCCGAACAGGCCGATCTGAATGGCCTGGTTGTACGGCAGCATCCCCTGCGAGGTGCTGGCGGCGACCCGCTGGAGGTACGGCTGGGCGAACTCGGTGGTCACCCCGAAGTAGCAGAACACAACCGCGGCGCCCAGGACGGCGACGGGCGGCGCCTGCCGGCCGGCGCCGGCCCGCGCCGCGCGCACCGTCCCGGTGATGATCAGCCCGCCGGCCACGATTAGCCACAGGTGCGACGGGCTGAGGACCGCCGCGAGCTGCCGCTCGATGCCGAAGAACGTGTGCCACACCATGTCTGCCACGCCGCCCACCGCGAAGAGCGCGCAGCCGGCCAGGGAGAGACCGTAGCCGTCCGGCAGCGAGCCCTCGCGGAGCCAGCGCACGCCCAGAACGGCGGCACAGGCCGCGTAGCCGCTGTACAGCACGCCGTGCCAGGGCGTGAAGAACGTGTCGAGGGTCGTGATATGTGCGTGAGCCCAGTTGTCCAAAAACGCACCGCCCACCAGCCACGCGGTGGCTGCCAGGAAGAGCCAGTGATACCACGCGGCGGGGAGCGCTCGCCCAGTCGGTCGGGCCGCAGCTTCAATGATCGCCATCGGTGGGACTATTCCCCGGCCGCGGCCCGCTGTCAAGCAGCGTTCCCGATAGCCGGCTGCTCAGTTCTGGCGGGGGAGGAGCTCGGCAGCGAAGCGGTCCAGGAACTCGTCAAACGTCTGCGAGCCAGCCGGGCGGATGACGAACTTCGTCAGGCCGGCCTCGAGGTGTCCGTCGACGAGGCGGTGCAGCGCCGGCCAGTCCGCCGCGACCAGCTCGGCGGGATCAGCGTCCGGCCGGCGGGCCCTGGCGATGGCGGCCAGCTCAGGCGGGATTCCGCCGGTCGCGACCGTCAGGCTGATGCCGTAGTGGTCGGGCTCGATCTCCCGCCCGGCCTCACCGGCGGCCGCCTGGATGGTCTCTCGGGCCCGGCCGCTCTGCTCGGGAGTGAGGAAGCTGCCCAGCCAGCCGTCAGCGAGGCGGCCGACGCGCCGCAGCGCGGCCGGGGCGCTGCCGCCGAGCCAGATGTCGAGTGGCGGATCGGGCCGGGGCACGATACTGGCGCCCCGCACGGTGTGGAAGCGGCCGGCGAAGTCCACGCTCGGCTGCTCGAGCAGTGTGCGCAGCAGGCTCAGCGACTCATCGAAGACGGCCCCGCGGCGGCCGTCGGGGATGGGGAAGAGGAGGCGCTCGGCCGGGTTGGCCGGCTCCAGGCCGAACACGGGCAGCACCCGCTTGGGGGCCAGGGCGGCCAGCGACGCCAGCTGCTTGGCCACGAGCGCTGGGTGCCGGCCGGGCAGGATGGCGACGCCGGTGCCGACCTTCAGTGCCCGGGTCCGGGCCAGCGCAGTGGCCATGCCGACGAACGGCTCGACCTGCGGGCTGTACACGAGCTCCGAGAACCAGAGCGAGTCGATGCCGGTGGCCTCCAGCCGATCCACGATCGCGGGTAGCTCCGCTGGCCTGGCGCCCCGGGCCAGCCCGACGCCGAATCGGACCTTCACGCCTCCATCTCACCACAGCGGCCGATGCTCGCTGCCTTCCAGACCCCGGTCACCCTGCCGTGCGACCGGGATGTCTGACGGCCCGTGCAGCACCCTTTCCCCGTGCCCCGGACCTGCTCCGCGGCGGCGTCAACCGAGTCGACCAGCCAGTTCGGGTCCTACTCGTCTCCAACCTGCAGACCTCGGACAATCGCTGCCACGTGGGCGTCGACGGTCCGTTCAGCTCCCCACGCGCTGGGTGAGGCTGAACCAGTTGCCGGAATCATCCCGCAGCAACGCCTCGATGCCGTAGGGACGCTCCGCCGGCTCCTGCAGGAATGTCACGCCTTCGCCTTCAGGTCTTCGTAAGCGCGGCGGCAGTCGTCCGTCTCGATCACACCGCCGGCCGTCGCGCCCTTGGCGATGAGGCCGCGCAGTGCCTCGGCGTCGTCTTCGCTGAACACCGGAGGCGCCGGCTTCGCCACCAGGTTGTTCAGGTCCGGCTCTCAGATTCGGCGGCCGGGCGCGTCCACATCAGGACGAAGCAGCCAGGGATGGGCGGAGGTCCACCGCCGGCGCTGACCTGGCGCCGGTAGTCGGGTTGGCCGTCCGCGCGAGTGCGTCGAGATCGAGCGGCTGGGCGAAGTCCCGGTCGGCCAGGTCGTGCGCGTGGCGGAGCGCGACGAGTAGCTCGGATGCAGGATGCCGCTTTGCCCGAACGCGGCGCCCAACGCCTCTCCGGCTCGGCTCCAGGTTGCCGGTCGCTTCCGCAGTCTGTTTCGGCACGCCCGCGATTGTCGCTCAGGCTCGGCTACCTCGCGGGGTATCAGCTTGATGCTAGAGCGTGAGTGCGACCGCCCCGGCGGCACGCCCGCTGAGCGCTTTCGCAAGCGCATCGGCCGCGTCCAGGAGCCCGTAGGTGATCCCGACCGAGACCTTGAGCTGTCCGTCTGCGAGCATTTGCGCGAGGTTCCGCAGCTGGCGACCGTCGGGTCTCACGTAGACGCTCGAGACCATGATCCCTCGCTCTTCCGCGGGTGGGTCTGAGGTGATAGTTGCCAAACGACCGCCGTCAGTGACCGCACGGATCGCATCCTTCGCACTCCCCGGCGCGGCGTTTACCGCAGCGGATACACCCGAGCGTCCGGTAATCGCAAGGACCTGATCCGGCCAGTCCTCGTCGTGGTAGTCGATGACGTGGCGCGCTCCGAGCGCTCCGACCGATTCGAGACTGTGAGGTCCCGCAGTCGCGAACACCTCGGCTCCGCGGAGCGACCCGAGAGAGACCAGCAGGCCGCCGGTCACGCCGCCGGCGCCGTTGACCAGGAGCCGATCGCCGGTCTTGACCTCAAGCGCCTCGTCGAGAACCTGAGCGGCGGTAAGCGCAGGCACCGGAAACACCGCCGCAACCTCCCAAGAGACATCCGCCGGCTTCGGGGCGAGCACAGCAGCCGTTGCGATCAGCGTCGGGGCCCAGGTGCCCTGGTCTCGCAGCGGAAGCGGATGGGTGATCACCTCATCGCCCGGTGCCCAGTCGGTGACCATGCGTCCAATGGCGGTGACCACGCCGGCGGCCTCCACGCCGAGCGCCATCGGCGGGCCGCGGCCAACATCCCAGCCGCCGGTGCGGACGATCTCATCCCAGTTCGCCACGCCGGCCGCCCTGACCTGGATCAGCACCTCGTCGCCGGCGAGGGGACGTGGATCGGGCAAATCGATCATCTCGACATCGCCACCGGTGCGTCGAATTCCGGCTACGAGCATTCCGCTACCAGGAAGCAGCCCCGGTGGCACCGGCTTCCGGATGCCGTCTGCCACCGATGGTGGCTTCGATCGCAGAGGGATGATCGCCGCGAGTAGTCATGACTTTGCTGGTCCTACGTGTGCATCCCGGGCGCACCCTCCAATTACTACGTGTTCGCTGAACAGACAACCATCCTCCGATGTGTCTCGCATCGGCCTGCATTGAACAGAGAAGTCAGCAGCCAGCTGGACAGTCCAGTACGTGAAAGAACGTGCGGCGAGATGCGAGCATGTACCGATCGGCCAGGTGGACTGCGCGCGTAGGATGTCAAACTGGCTGCTCGTGACCATGCTTGGGCTTCCCGACAGCATCCAGGCCTGCTTGTTCGATCTGGACGGGGTGCTGACCATGACAGCGAAGGTGCACGCCGCGGCCTGGAAGCAGACGTTCGACGCCTACCTGCGCGACCGCGCGGCGACGACGGGCGAGCAATATCGGCCGTTCGACGAGATCACGGACTACGACGAGTACGTGGACGGCAAGGCGCGGTACGACGGCGTGCGGTCGTTTCTCGCCTCGCGGGGCATCGAGCTCCCCGAGGGAACCTCGAACGACCCCACCACCACCGAGACGGTCCGCGGGCTCGGCAACCGGAAGAACGAACTGGTCCTGCAGCTGATCCACGACCAGGGCGTCGAGGCGTATGAGGGCTCGGTGCGCTACGTTCGAGCCGCCCGCGACGCCGGCCTCCGGCGGGCGGTGGTCTCTTCCAGCGCGAACTGCCGCGACGTACTGGAGGCCGCCGGCATCGCGGACCTCTTCGAGGCGCGCATCGACGGGATCGTGGCTGAGCGGGAGCATCTGCCCGGAAAGCCGGCGCCCGACACCTTTCTGGCCGGCGCCCGGGCCCTGGGCGTCGAGCCGGCGGCCGCCACCGTCTTCGAGGACGCGCTGGCCGGCGTCGCCGCCGGGCGAGCCGGGCGATTCGGGTTCGTGGTCGGCGTGGACCGGGTCGGTCAGTCGGACGCGCTGAGGGCGCACGGCGCCGACCTCGTCGTCTCCGACCTCTCGAACCTCATTCCACCGCCATGATCGGCCACGAGGCCTTCGGGGTGGACCCGTGGGCCATCCGCGAGACCGACCTGGACCTCAGCGTGCTGGCGCAGACCGAGTCCGTCTTCGCGCTCTCGAACGGGCACGTCGGGCTGCGGGCGACCCTCGACGAGGGCGAGCCGCACGCGCTCCCCGGCACCTACGTGGCCGGCTTCTACGAGCTGCGCCCGCTCCCCTATCCAGAGGGCGGGTACGGGTATCCGGAGTCAGGCCAGACCGTTGCCAACGTCACCAACGGGAAGGTCATCCGCCTGCTGGTCGACGACGAGCCGTTCGACGTCCGCTACGGCAGGCTCCTGAGCCACGAGCGGGTGCTGGACTTCCGCGACGGCGTCCTCCGGCGCCGCGCCGAGTGGCGGTCGCCCGCCGGCCGCAGCATCCGCGTGTCCTCGACCCGCCTGGTGTCGCTCGCCCAGCGTGCCGTGGCGGCGATCCTCTACGAGGTCGAGCCACTGGACGGCAGCGCGAACCTGGTCGTTCAGTCGGAGCTGGTCGCCAACGAGCCCATCCCGGTGCCCTCCGACGACCCCCGCGCCGCCGCGGCGCTCACCACGCCGATGCGGTCCGAGTTCTTCGGCCATTACGACCTCCGCGCCGCGCTCGTGCACAGCACGGCCGCAAGCCAGCTGCGCATTGCGGCCGCGATGGACAACATCGTAGACGGGCCGGACGGCATCGAAACCCGGACGGAGAGCCACCCGGACGTGGCGCGCGTGACCGTCGCTGCCGAACTCGACCCCGGCCGGCGCCTGCGGCTGGTCAAGCTGATCGCCTACGGGTGGTCCGCCGAGCGCTCGATGCCGGCGCTCCGCGACCAGGTCGACGGTGCCCTGGCCGCGGCCCGCCTCCGCGGCTGGGATGGCCTGCTCGCCGACCAGCGCGCTTACCTCCAGGCCTTCTGGGAGCGCGCGGACGTCCAGATCGACGGCGACGAGGAGCTTCAGCAGGCCGTGCGCTTCGCGCTGTTCCACGTCCTGCAGTCGGCGGCCCGCGCCGAGCAGCGGGCCGTGGCTGCTAAGGGCCTGACCGGCCCCGGTTACGACGGCCACGCCTTCTGGGACACCGAGACGTTCGTGCTCCCGGTGCTGATCTACACCGCGCCGGAGGCGGCGGCGGACTCCCTTCGGTGGCGCCAGTCGACGCTGCCGCTGGCCCGGGACCGAGCCCGCCAGCTTGGGCTGGAGGGCGCCACCTTCCCCTGGCGCACCATCCACGGCGAGGAGTGCTCGGGCTACTGGCCGGCCGGCACCGCGGCGTTCCATATCAACGCGGACGTCGCCGACGCGGTCGTACGCTACCGGGGCGCTACCCACGACGACGCCTTCGATCGCGAGACCGGCATCGAGATCCTGGTGGAGACGGCGCGGCTGTGGCGCTCGCTCGGCCACCACGAGTCAAAGGGCCGGTTCCGCATCGATGGCGTGACTGGTCCCGACGAGTACAGCGCCCTCGCCGACAACAACGTCTACACCAACCTGATGGCGCAGCGGAACCTGCGGGAAGCGGCCGACGCATGTGGGCGGCACCCCCGGCGGGCGGCCGAGCTCGGGGTCGACGCGGAGGAGATGGCCAGCTGGCGGGACGCGGCCGAGAGCGTCGTGGTGCCGTTCGACGACGTGCTGGGCGTGCACTCCCAGGCGGAGGAGTTCACCAGGCACCAACTGTGGGACTTCGCCCACACGCGCCCCGACCAGTACCCGCTGCTGCTCCACTTTCCCTACTTCGACCTCTACCGGAAGCAGGTCGTGAAGCAGGCCGACCTGACGCTGGCCCTGCACCTGCGGGGCGACGCCTTCACGCCGGAGGAGAAGGCGCGAGACTTCGCCTACTACGAGGCACTGACCGTCCGGGACTCGTCGCTCTCCGCCTGCACCCAGGCCGTGGTGGCGGCCGAGGTGGGCCACCTGGACCTCGCGTACGACTATCTTGGCGAGGCCGCGCTGTTGGACCTCGAGGATCTGGACCACAACGTGCGCGACGGCCTGCACATCGCCTCATTGGCGGGCGCCTGGGTCGCGACTGTCGCCGGCCTGGGAGGCATGCGCGACCACGGCGGCGTCCTGAACTTCGCGCCCCGCCTGCCGCAGATGCTCGCCCGCATCGCATTCCGGCTCACGTTCCGGGGGCGGCTGCTCGAGGTCGCGTTCGACCACGATCAGGTGGTCTACTCACTGCTGCGGGGGGACGCCCTGGAGATCCAGCACGCCGGCGAGCCCGTCACGGTCGAGCCGGGCGGCCCGGTGACGCGGCCGGTCACGATGCCGCCGCCGCCGCGCGAGCGGCCGGTGCAGCCCCCGGGCCGCGAGCCGGCCAGGCGCGGCATTATCCGGGAGACTAGCTGATCGGTGGTCTCTCGGCCGGCATGTCGGCTGGCTGGGTGACTATTCCCGCGTACCAGGATCCCCCTTTGCATCCTTGGCCGGTGGGGACCAGCCAGGCGCGACGGATGCATCCGCCCGGATGAAAGCGGCGGCCGCGTCGCTGGACAGAGGATGCCATCGGGCGCTGCTGGGCCATCCTCGACTGCGGTAGAACTGAACGAGGCCTTCCGCCATCAGTTCGAGCATCGCTCGCTCTGCCCATTTGAGCCGGTCCTCGATGGACAAGTCGCGGAGGACGTTGTTCGCCCACCAGTAGGGCTCCCAGATTCCAATCGGTGCCTCGTCACATGCCTGCGCTAGGATCCCCAACCGGTACTGGCGGTAGCGTTCTTCGGCGGTAAGCACCGTTCTCCTTCATGCATTTTTTCCGTCGAGGCTGGGCGTGACAATGGGCGGCCTTCACCAACTCGGGTGAGGGTTTCGACTGGACGGTGAGCTCGATGGGCCCGAAACATTTGCGCTGGGCACCGCTGTAGCGTGTGCAGCCAGCTCGACGTTCTGAGGAATGGCGTCCAAGTCGAATCACAGCTCGTCTTCAGAGTCTGCGCATGCAGTGGCGTCATACAACCGGGGTATGCGATGACTTCGTGCGCTCAGGTTGATGCTCTCCATTGTCTGCCGCCGGGCAGCGCATCCTGCCGACGTTCCCTGCGAAATAGCTCTGGCCAATATCCACGATGGTCAGCCAACGCTTTTCAGGCTGCCTGGCGTCTGTCAGAGTCAGACGCCTACCAGCGGCCAGTCGTGCACGACACGTACCCGCATTAAATTCCACCCAACCAGGACCCAGGTGATCGAAATCTCAGTGGAGATCGCACCATCGGCCGGGCCCCGCTGGTCCAGGGATTTCAACAAGGTGGAAGGCCGCGATGCCACAGGCACCGACGCATGTGCAGACCGAACCGGAGAAGCTGGCCTGGTACCGGACCATGCGCGACACCAACCCCGTCTCGCACGATCCCAGGACAGGGGCCTGGAGTGTCTTCCGGTATCAAGACGTCGCCACCGTCCTTGCCGATCACCAGGCATTCCGTTCTGACCTCCGCGAGGTGATGCCAATAGCGTCCGACCTCATCGAGGGCAACATCCTGCGCATGGATCCACCACGGCACCACAGGCTCCGGAGCCTGGTCAGCAAGGCCTTCACGCCCACCGCGATCAGTCACATGGAAGGACGCGTGGCCGAGCTCACCGAGGAGCTGCTAGACGAGACAGGGGGCCGGCACCAGATCGAACTCGTCGGCGATCTCTCATACCCATTGCCGGTGATCGTGATCGCCGAGATGCTGGGCGTGCCGGCCGAGGATCGCGCCAAATTCAGGAAGTGGGCAGATGCCCTGCTAACGCGCGACAGCTCCGATCCACTAGACACCACGCAGCTCGAGAAAGCCAGGGCCCAGCTGAACCACTTTTACGACTACCTTCGTGACCACGTCGCGCGGCGGCGAGTCGAGCCACGCTCGGACCTACTCGCGGACCTGGTGGCGGCGGAAATCGACGGCGAGCGACTGGCCGACTCGGAGATCGTCGGTTTCGCGACCGTGCTTCTGCTCGCCGGCCACATCACCACCACCGCCCTCCTGGGCAACGCGATTCGCTGCCTGGATGAGCACCCCGAAGCCCAGGCTGCGCTGCGCGCCGACCAGGCTTCGATTCCCCTGGCAATCGAGGAAGTACTCCGCTATCGCAGCCCCTTCGCCCTGCTGGCTCGGGCGACCACCACCGAGGTCGAGCTAGGTGGCCAGACCATCCCTCCCAAGCAGCTGGTCATGGCCTGGATACTCTCCGCGAACCGCGACGAGCGGCAGTTCGAGAATCCCGACGATTTCGTAATGGATCGCCAACCCAACGCCCACGTCGGGTTTGGCAAGGGCATCCACTTTTGCATCGGCGCCCCCCTGGCCCGTCTGGAGGCACGGGTCGCCCTCGGAATCCTTCTTCGTCGCTACTCTCACCTGTCCGTCGATCCGACCTACAGGTTAGAGGGCTATCTCAATCCCGGACTCAACAGCACCAAGACCCTGCACCTGCTTGTAGAGCCCGCCTGACCTGCGGCCCCGTGGCCGCCTGGTAGCCGGCTCAGTCGCGGTTGCTGGCGGGCTGCCGGGAAGGCCCGCAGCAGGATCAGGGGAACGGGATGGAAGGCTGACGACCTGGCCCCAGCGATGCCGCCCCCCTCCGTCCGGCGACCCCTCCGGTGTGGGGCCTCATCTGCAGGCGGCCGTCGCGCCACCTTCACCAGCGAGGGCCGCAGCACCCCGTAGTTGGTCCGGTATCCGCGTCGGAGCTCCGACACCACCGTTCCTTCAGGCAGTTAGGATTGCCTTCGCGACTCGGGCCGCGGGCGTGCCCGCAGCCGGCTCTCGACCGACGCCACCCCGGACACCGAGGCGGCAACCGAGATCGCGAGCTCGATGTGCCGCGGGGATTCGAACTCGCCTGAAGTGCTGGCGGTCGAGCCTCAGTAGGACTCCGCTGGAGTCCGCCCTGACGATGTCGGAGAGGGCTACCGGACGAAGTGCCGGGGCCTAACAGCCGAAACCAACAAGGAGCTGGCGGCCTGCTCGGGGCTCGTCAGCCAACCCTCGACACGCCCAACCGGCCGTCATCGGCGCAGAACACGGGCAGGCTGCTGCGTCGGAGACGGGCCAACGCCCCGCCCGCATCCATCGTTGATGCAGATCGCGTCACCGGCCGCCCTCAAGCCCCAGCCCGAGCAACAGTCTCCTCGACCCGAGCCTTTTTGCTGAAGTGCAGCTCGCCGTTCGCGACGTCGACGACCACCTGATCCCCTTCCTGGAAACGACCCTCCAGGATCAGCAGCGCCAGCTTGTCCTCCAGCAGCCGCTGGATGGTCCGCTTCAGTGGGCGCGCCCCATAGACGGGGTCCCAGCCACGCTCAGCCAGCAGCCGCTTGGCGGGCTCGGTGACGTCGAGCTGGATGTTGCGCTCGGCCAGGCGCTGCTGGAGCCGCGCCAGCTGGATGTCGACGATCGCGGCCAGCTGCTCCCGGGTGAGCTGGCGGAAGACGATGATCTCGTCCACACGGTTCAGGAATTCGGGCCGGAAGTGGGTCCGAAGGACCTCCATCACCCGCTCGCGGACTTCCTCGAAGCGCCGATTCGCCATGTCCTGGATGACCTGACTCCCCAGGTTCGAGGTCATGATGATGACGGTGTTGCGGAAGTCGACGGTGCGACCCTGGCCGTCGGTCAAGCGTCCGTCGTCGAGCAACTGGAGCAGGACGTTGAAGACGTCGGGGTGTGCTTTCTCGATCTCATCGAGCAGTACCACCGCGTACGGCCGGCGTCGGATGGCCTCGGTCAGCTGGCCGCCCTCGCTGTACCCGACGTAGCCGGGTGGAGCCCCGATGAGCCTTGCCACGGTGTGGCGTTCCTGGTATTCGGACATGTCGAGACGGATCAGCGCCTGCTCGTCATCGAAGAGGAACTCGGCCAGCGCCCGAGCGAGCTCTGTCTTGCCCACCCCGGTGGGACCCAGGAAGATGAAGGAGCCAATCGGCCGGTTGGGGTCGGAGAGGCCCGAGCGTGAGCGCCGGACGGCGTTGGCGACAGCCTCGACGGCCTCCTCCTGGTCCACAAGTCGCCGGTGCAGGTTCTCCTCCATGCGCAGCAGCTTCTGGATCTCGCCTTCCATCAGCCGGGAGACCGGAATCCCGGTCCACTTGGCCACGATCTCTGCTATGTCCTGCTCGTCGACCTCTTCCTTCAGGAGCGTGCCCTGGGCATGGAGCTCGCTGAGGCGCTGGTTGGCCTTGTCCAGCTGCCGCTGCAGCTCGACGGCCTCGCCATAGCGCAGGCGGGCCGCCCTTTCGAAGTCGGCCGCCCGCTCGGCCCGCTCGGCCTCCTGCCGGTTCTCCTCCAGCTCCTGTTTGAGCGCCCGAACACGGCCGATAAGCGCCTTCTCCTGCTCCCAGCGCGCCCGCAGCGAGTTGCGCTGGTCCGCGTACTCGGCCAGCTGCTTCTCCAGCGCTTGCAGGCGTTGGTGGGAGGTTGGGTCGTGCTCATTCTTCAGCGCTTGCCGCTCGATTTCGAGCTGCCGGATCGTCCGCTCCAGCTCGTCGAGCTCGACAGGCATCGAGTCGATCTCCATGCGCAGCCGAGCCGCCGCCTCGTCGACCAGGTCGATGGCCTTGTCTGGCAGGTAGCGGTCGGTGATATAGCGGTTCGACAGGACCGCAGCCGCCACAAGCGCGGAGTCTTTGATGCGCACGCCGTGGTGCACCTCGTACCGCTCGCGTAGACCGCGCAGGATCGAGATCGTGTCCTCCACGCTCGGCTGGTCCACGATCACCGGCTGGAACCTGCGCTCGAGCGCGGCGTCCTTTTCGATGTGCTTGCGGTACTCGTCGAGCGTCGTGGCTCCGATCGCGCGCAGCTCGCCTCGAGAGAGCGCCGGCTTGAGCAGGTTGGCGGCGTCGATGGCACCCTCGGCGGCGCCGGCGCCGACCAGCGTGTGCAGCTCGTCGATGAAGAGGATGACCTGGCCCTCGCTGGAGGTGACCTCCTTGAGGACTGCCTTCAGCCGGTCCTCGAACTCCCCCCGGTACTTGGTCCCGGCTACCAGGGCGCCGAGGTCGAGGGCAATGACTCGCTTGTTCTTGAGTCCCTCGGGCACATCGCCGGAAGCGATGCGCTGGGCCAGGCCCTCGGCGATCGCGGTCTTGCCCACGCCTGGCTCGCCGATCAGCACGGGGTTGTTCTTGGTGCGCCGGGACAGCACCTGGATGACGCGACGGATCTCCTCGTCGCGGCCGATCACTGGGTCCAGCTTCCCGGCCGCCGCCAGCGCGGTCAGGTCCCGACCGTAGCGCTCCAGGGCCTGATACTTGGACTCCGGATTGGGGTCGGTGACCCGCTGACTGCCGCGCACCTTGCGAAGCGCCAGCAGCAGGCCATCGCGCGTGACCCCGAACTCCGCGAGCACGGGGTGCTCGGCCGCCGCCAGCAGGATGTGCTCGGTCGAGACGTAGTCGTCCTTGAGCTGCTCAGCCTCCTTCTCCGCCTGGTCCAGGATGCGGGCGAGCTCGCTCGACAGATAGGCCTGCCCCGCACCCGAGACCCTGGGCAACCGTTCGACTCGGGATACGAGAGCTGCTTCGAGTCCCGGGATCGAAGCACCTGCCGCCTCGAGCACCGGACGGGCAATGCCTCCCTCCTGCCGCATCAGCTCCAGCAGCAGATGGTCGGTCTCGATCGCCTGCTGCCCACTCTCCTGCGCGGCACGAGCGGCAGCCTGAAGGGCGTCCTGAGCCTTCTCGGTGAGTCTGTCGAGTCTCATTCCACGTTGGACGGACCTGGGCCCGCCCGAATCGTCGAGGCGGGAGGCCGCGAAGGCGGCCTCCTCGTCTCGGCCTCAGCGGCCCTTCGAACCGGAGCGGGTCGGCCGCTTCGCTTGCTCGCCCGGTTGTATCCGGATCCGCGTCGGCTTGGACTTCTGGGCCCTGGGCACCTGCACGGTCAGGATGCCATTGTCGAATCTGGCCTTTATCTCGTCGGCGTGTACGTCGGCGGGTAGGGTGATATGGCGCTGCAAGTTGCCGAAGGCGACCTCGCGGCGCAGGTAGTTGCCCTCCTGCCGGCTCCTTTCCTCCGAACGCTTGGCGTTGATGGTGAGGACTCCATCGGAGAACGTGACCTCCACGTCCTCCGGCTTGAAGCCAGGCACGGGAGCCTGGATCCGGTAGCCGTCGTCGACTTCCTCGACGTCGACTGGGAGTTGGAATGTCGGCGCTCCGGCCCGGCCAATCGTCGCGGTGAGAGGGCTGCGCGAGGCCTCTCCGAAGAGGTCGCTGAACAGCCGGTCCATCGCGGTGTGCAGGTTTGTGAGCTCGCTCGTGGGGCTCCATCGGGCTAACGTCAAGACTTGCTCACCTCCTCTGGGCAATGTCTCAAAAAATGCAGGGTGTGCGCTCCCATGCAACGCGGACTGCGCTTGTTGTCCTGCTCCGACTCTGTTCTCTGGATTGCAGGGCGGCTACCCCGTAAGCAGCCCTGAAATCTCCTGGTTTCGCGTTGGTTGCGGTAATAGCTCCTAAATGGCCGCCGCGCTCGCTCGAGCCGCTGACACATGTAACCGCCACTCTGAGTCTAATTGCTTACGACAGTAGACGATCAGTAAAAATAGCCCTGTCAACTCCGTAAATAGCCCGTTGGAAGCTCAGATATAGTGATAGAGTCGCATTGCCCCCAACGCCCAGCCAGAAGACAGACCTGACCACCACTAGAACCAGGTGATCGTCAGCACCTGCCCATCCGTGAATGCAGAGCTGCTGTTGACGATGATGTTTCCCGGCACGGCCGTGGAGTCGAACACGATCAGCGTAGGTAGAGTCTTCGCGACTCGAACTCCTGCGTCCTTGCCAGACCCCTTCAATGTCAAGCTGGCCGTATTGCCGGTCGGTGGCACGAGAACGCAGCCGAGTGGGCGGGCCGGCGCCGTCGGCACGGTAAGCGAATTGTCCCCGCCGACCAGCTGCCTGACGTCGACCTCGTCGAAGGCCGTTGTGCCAACAATCTTGTAGGGGATGATCATCTTCGATCCCGCCTGGCCATTGCTGGTTGAGCTGCGAACTTCAATGGTAAGACCGCCTTTACTTGACTGCGCCACGGCTGGCGCGCCGGTGCAATCCTCAGCCTGGAGGGTGAACAGTGCGAGGCAGGCAATTGCCCCAACAAGAACTCGCTTCATAAGTGAGCCTCCTTGGGAGTGGGACCGGTGAGCCGATCCACCATGCTCATTCTGCGGGCCGAAGCGGCCGGCCTAACAGGTATCGCAACATGCGCGGAACCATCGCCGCGTGGCGGCGATCGTCGGCAACTGTCTCGTGAGTTCTACATTCACCGACGAGCCGACACGAAGGCAGCCTGCCCGAGCTGGTACGACGCTGTCGTGGCCGGGAGCGTGAAGTCAGGCGAGTCGTACGAACATGCCATCCGGCGGGAGCTCGCGGAGGAGATCAGGATCGAAGGAGTCGAGCCCGGGTTCCTGTTCGAATCGCGCTACCGCACGTCGGACGTCATCTGGTTTACCTGCGTGTATGAAGTGATGTGGAACCGGCCGATCCAGCATCAAACCGAGGAGGTTGTCTGGGGTGTGTTCATGCCGGCGCCGGATCTCACTGCCAAGCTGGAACAGCGGCGGTTCGTTCCGGCTGGTCATCAACTGCTCCGGCGCTATCTCGCCGAACGAGACAACTGATCCCTCCTTGTGCCGACGCTCCTCGAAACGCTAGGCGACGGTGTGGAAACCCTGTCCGGCCATCACCGTGGCTCCGTAATGCCCGACCTCAGGTGGGGCAGATCTCGCCGAATCGTCTGCCATACAGCATCGAGGTCGACGTCCCAGTATCCGTGGATCAGTCGATCATGCATACGGGCGATGGCGCTCCACGGAATCGCGGGCCGAGCCGCCTTGTACTCATCGGACAAGCCCTTGACGGCCTCGCCGATGATCTCAAGGTGGTGGATGACCCACGTCTGCAGCATTTCGTCCCGCCGGAACCGCTCTTGCGCGTCCGCGGTCTCACGCTCGATCCGGCGAATAGCTCGGAGGATGTCCTCGACTCGGTCAGCGTCGGTCCTCACAGAGGAATGGCTTCCGCCAACGCGTGCCGGCGCACGTGATCTCGAAGCGAAGCGCTGGTGCCCACGTCGACACGCCGGCCGAGCAGAGCCTCGAGGTCGAGCTCAAGCTGAGCCAGATCGACCAGGCTGCGATCGGCCTCCAGGTCGACGAGCAGGTCAACGTCGCTGAGCACGTCTGCATCGTCGCGCGCGACGGATCCGAACAACCTGACATTGCGGGCACCTCGGCGACGGGCCATCTCGCGTATCTGTGGTGCGAGCTCGAGGATGCTGCGTTTCCGGGGGGCGGTTCGGTGCCGGTACGCCGGAGATCCCGAGCTGGGCAGGAGGTCTGCGGCTTCGAGGTCTGCACTGAAGATCCGCCGGTGTGCGCCCACGCGCCGCGCCGGGATCCGGCCCTGGTCGACGAGCCGCGCCACGGTGGATCGCGAGAGCCCATAGAGCCGGGCGAGTTCGGCAGTGGTGTAGTACTCGCGCATCGGAAACAGCATATCCGACCAAATCGATCAATACGCTCAATTCACTGCCACAGCGATTCCGCCAGTGACTTGACCACCCCTGTTTCGCGGGATGCAAGCGCTCATCAGCAAGGCGCCGGTGACTCCCGCACGACGTCTCGCGGTTCCTTGTCTTCACGCAGACCCTTGAAGCTCGGTGCACGCAGCTCGCCGGCCCGCGTCCACTCGGAGAACTCAAACTCAGCCACCAGCTTGGGCTCCACGAAGTGGGCACGGGAGGGCGGCTTCCCGACCTCGAACGGCGGCTCACTCCACTCCAGGGGCTGCATCAACGCATGCAGTCGAGCAAGCATGGCGTCGGTGAAGCCGGTGCCAACCTTGCCTGCGTAAACGAACCGGCCGTCCTGGTAGTAACCCACCAGCAGCGCGCCAGGCAGGCCTTGACGCCGACCCTCCCCGTCCAGCCAGCCGCCGATCACGAGCTCTTGGCGAAGATGATGTTTCACCTTCAGCCAGGCGCCGCTTCGCCGGCCCAGCTCGTAGACGCTATCGAGCCGCTTGGCAATCAGCCCCTCCAGCCCCTTCTCCCGGCTCGTCTGCAGCAGCGCCTGCCCGTGATCGACCTGGTAGGCCGGCGTCTGCCAATGCGGGCCGGCCAGGCCAAGCTCCTCCAACAGTGCTCGGCGACGTTCGTACTGTTCGCCGGTCAGCGGTCGGCCATCCAGCCAGATGGCGTCGAAGATCATGTATGTGACCGGTACCTCAAGCATCTTTCGCCGCACATCGGCTTCGGCGGTCAGACCCATGCGCTGCTGCAGCAGCTCAAAGCTGGGGCGGCCCTCCCACCCCACGAAATCTGTCGATTTCGCGGTGACCCCGGGCTCCCACCCCACGAAATCCGTCGATTTCGCGGGGACCCCGGGCTCCGACCCCACGAAATCTGTCGATTTCGCGGGGACCCCGGGCTCGGCGTCCAGGGCTACGATCTCACCGTCGAGCACGGCCCTGTGGGAGTCGAGCGCCTCACTCAGCGCCCAGAGCTCGGGATATCTGACAGTGAGATCGATTCGGTTTCGGCTCACCAGGCGCACGTTCTGGCCGTCCCAGAAGGTGACTGCCCGAATGCCATCCCACTTGAATTCGAGCCCGTACCGGTCCTCGCACCGAGGAAGACCACTGGCAAGAACCGCCATCATGGGATCGATCGTGGTCGGCATCTCGCTGCCGAGGTCCTGGCTTGCCATGTCTCAATCGTGCGTCAATCCCGCGTCTGAGGTGGATGCGGGCTGGGCAGCGCGCTCAGCTCTTGAGACCGGTCGTCGAGATCCCCTCTACGCTGCCGCCCCACCAGGCGAGCTGCAGTCTCCCCCTACAGGTCAGTCGCCGGCGGCAAACGCTTACCGCACCCGATCGAGCTTTAGTCCGGGGCTTATGCAACGTGGATCGCTCGGGATCCCATATTCTCCTGGCAACCGCTTCCGAGATGGAGAAGACGCAAACGATCATCGATGTAGCCCGCCTCGCGGGGGTATCCGTGGCCACGGCATCACGCAGCCTCACGCGTGCCCGCCGGGTCGATCCCAGGCTCCAGGCGCGCGTGCTGGCGGCTGCCACCGAGCTGTCCTACTCACCCAACCCGCATGCACGCGCGCTGGCCCAAGCCACGGACGCGTCGGTGGGCGTGGTCGTCCACAACGTCAGCGACCCGTACTTCTCCGAGATCGTCTCCGGAATGCTGAACGCCGCCGCCGACCGCCATGGCCGAGCAGATCGTCGGCCTCGAGTCGGCCGGCGCAGGGTGGTCCTCATAGGCCGCCACTACGCCCCCGGCGATGCGGTGCTGCCAGACAACTTCGACGGGGCCAAGGGCACTCGCGGCGGCGCTGGCCGAGCTCGGCCACCGACGCTTGGGCGTGATAGCCGGACCGCCCCGCCTGACCACCACCGCCGACCGCCTGGCCGGATTCCAAAGGGGTCTCCAAGAGGCCGGCCGGGAACTGGCGCCGCAGGCCGTCGTAATTGGTGACTTCAGTCGGGACTCGGGCGAGCGCGCCGTCGGCACGCTGCTGGGCGCCATGCCTGGTCTGACTGCGATCTTTGCGTGCAACGACGTGATGGCGGTGGGCGCGCTGCGAGCGCTGCGCGAAAGCGGGCTGCGAGTTCCGGACGACGTCTCCGTCGCCGGCTTTGACGACATCCCGATCGTCCGCGATGTCTGCCCGCCGCTCAGCACCTCCGCGCGCCGATGGCGCGCATGGGTGAGCTGGCGCTGCGAATGGTGATCGAGGCCTCACATGGCAGCGCACTTCGTGTGGAGCACCTCCCCACCGAGGTAGTTTTGCGGGCCAGCACGGGACCCCCTCGCAGATGAGCGCGCGCAAGAGATACGCGATAGTCGGCCTGGGCGGGCGCTCCAGCATGTATACCAGCGCCATCCTCGGCGAACGCTCAGGGAGCGCGGAGCTGGTCGGGCTCTGCGATGTCAACTCCACCCGGATGCGCGTTTACAACGAGCTCTTCGCTCGCCAGTTCGATGCGCCGGCGGTGGCAACGTACCACCCGAACGACTTCTCACGGATGCTGCGAGAGCGCTACGTCGAGGTCGTCATCGTGACGTCGGTCGACCGCACCCACCACCGGTACATCGTCGAGGCGCTACGAGCCGGCTGCGACGTGATCACCGAAAAGCCGCTGACCATCGACGCCTCTCGCTGTCAGGCGATCGTCGACGCGGTGAAGGAGACCGGACGGCAGGTGAGGGTCTGCTTCAACTACCGCTACGCGGCTCGCAACGCTCGCGTCAAAGAGCTCCTTGACCAGCGCGTCATCGGAGACATCACGTCGGTGCACTTCGAATGGCTGCTCGACACGAGGCACGGCGCCGACTACTTCAGGCGCTGGCACCGCGACAAGCGCAACTCGGGCGGACTGATGATTCACAAGGCGAGCCACCACTTCGACCTCGTCAACTGGTGGCTCGGGGCGCGGCCGGAGGCGGTCTTCGGCTTCGGACGCCTCGCTTTTTACGGCCGCGACAACGCCGAGACGAGGGGAGTCACCCGTTTCTACGACCGCGCCACGGGCAGCGAGGCGGCGCGCGAGGACCCGTTTGCGCTCGACCTGCAGTCTGACCCTCGACTGAAGGCGCTCTATCTCGACGCCGAGCACGAGGACGGCTATCTGCGTGACCAGAGCGTCTTCAGCGACGGAATCAGCATCGAGGACGACATGGCCGCGATCGTCAGGTACTCGACTGGCGCCACGCTCACCTATCACCTGACCACCTACTCGCCCTGGGAGGGCTACCGCATCGGCTTCAACGGAACCGAGGGCCGCCTCGAGCTCGAGGCCATCGAGCGCACGCACGTCGATCCGTCTCGGAACGCACCGACTGATACGGGGGCCAGCGAGCGGATCACGGTCCAGCGGCTCTGGCAGAGAGCTCAACAGGATCCTTTCGACGCCGAGGACGGGACGCACGCCGGCGCGGACGCCAAGCTGCTGGAGGACCTCTTCGGGGGAGCAGGAGGCACGGACACGCTCGGTCGAGCGTCGACGCATCTAGACGGCGTGTTCGCGATCCTGCCAGGGGTGGGCGCCAACATCTCCTTCGCGAGCGGCCTGCCTGTCGACCTGACCCGCCTGGTGCAGCTCTAGGTCCGGATCCAGGCTTCCGCTGGTGGCCGTCAACCACGCTTCGGATTCGTAACCGGCCGGTACGTGAGCACGCGGCCCCAGAGACTCGCAGTGCCCCAGATCCCTGCGCGCAGGCACTCGAGCTGCACGATCTGGCTGTGGTCGACGAAGAGGTTCACGTCAGGTCCGTAGTTCTTGACGTACCAGGCGAAGACCTCCGGATCGGCGGCCTCGAACATCACCCGTTCGGTCCCCAGCTCAGAGATGATCCGCGCCACCACGTCGGTGCGCCAGCCCGGGGTCCCCACGAAATCCTTGGATTTCGTGGGGTGGGAGTCGCCCACATTCTCGGTGATGCCTTCGGACTCGATCATGATCATGTAGGCGCCCGCGTCAAGGCAGCGGCGCGCGATCTCGATCGCCCTACCAGGGTCGCTCGTGCCCTCCACCTCCAGCTCCTCAGGGCTGGTGGCGCCGCCAGCTCCGAACTGGATGCCCACCTCGGGCTTGGCCAGGAGGCCTTCTTCCTGCACCCTCTGGGTCAGCCGCACGATGTCTTCCACAGGCATCGTGATGAAGCCGGTAGAGATCTCGACGATGTCGAAGCCGACGACCTTGCACGTCTTCAGGTAGCGATCGACCGCCTGCTCGCCCTGGGTCAGCACGTACTCGATGAAGCCGCCGGTCGAGACTTTGACGTCGTGCGCATGGCAGACCTCGATGATGTTTGCCAAAGCGTCAGGAGGCATCAGGGTGAACGAGCCGCCCGCGAACTTCAGGATGTCGACGTGGCCGCCAAAGCCCTCGAACAGGTCCTCGAGGTAGCGCCGTCCCGTTACCGTGTAGTACGGGCCGCGGATCTCGGTCACACCCCGGGATCGCGGCTTGGTCTCCCGGCGGTTGGTCCTCAGGAACGAAAATGGCTGCGCCTCATTCATGGTCCACTCCTCTGGCTTCGGAACGGCCGACCCTCTCGAGCAGCGAGCACAGCTCCTCGACGCGGACGCGCTCCAGCTCGCTCACCAGCTGGGCGATGCGTTCGGCGGCGCTCTCACCGGCCGTGGGCGTGACCAGCCGCGTGAACTTGTCGTGCACGTCGCTCCAGGCCGCCGGTCGGGTGACGAAGCCCAGATAGTCCGACTTCTCCCTCGTGAGCACGCTCCCGTCTGTCAGCCCGATCCGCACCCGGCAGGGATGCTGGTCCGGGAACCTTGCGCTGAGCTCCGGGTCCGGCCTGACTGCAATGCGCGGGAGCAATTCCTGGATGTCCGGAGCGACGATGCGGTCGGGCGCGAACTGCGGCGGGAAGACCTGCCCGTCGAGCAGTGCGACCGCAACAAGGTACGGCAGCGAGTGGTCGGCCTCCTCCTTGGAGCGAACGAGCCTCTTGTCCCCCTCCTCGCCACCGCCGATGATGTCGTACGCGACCTGGAAGACATCGACTGTCACTCGGTCGATCTGCCTTGGGTCGATCCGGTGCTCCTCCCGCAGCTCGAGAACTGCTTCCAGCACGGCCTGCGAGTGGAATTCGGCGTTGAACCGCTTGATGCTCGTGCGCATGGCGGCGTCAAGACCCTCGCTCTCCCAATCGATGGAGAAGCGCCCTGCGATCGTGTCCATGAAGCCCTTGTTGCCCTCGAACACCTCGGCCGGCCCTGTGAGGCCGGCCCGCGCCAGGAAAGTAGCGTGGACTGCTCCGAAGGCGGCGTTCGGGTATGCGAGACCCTTCCAGTTGGAGAGAGAGCCGGTTCTGGTCACTCGCAGCGCGTTGAAGGCGGTGCCCGCGATGGCGATTGCATTGGCAGTCGCCGTTGCATCCAGTCCCAGGCCGCGGGCGGTCCCGGCCGCCGCGGCGTACGCCCCCTGAGTGACGTGGTCGAAGCCCCTGGCACGAACTGGGGCAACCTCCGAGAGGCGGCACTGGACCTGGTAGGCAACGGCCAGCGACACGATGAGGTCGCGTCCGTCACCCCCTGCGAACTCCACCGCTGCCAGCACCGGCCCAAGGTTGTCACTGGGATGGCAGGTCTCGCCAGGAGCCATGAAGGAGTCGTTGAAATCCAGGTAGCGAACGGCGGCCCCGTTATGGAAAGCGGCCCGATCCGGGGAAGTATGCCCTCCGCCGACCAGTGTGCACAGAGGACGGCCTCCCATCTCCTCCACCTCTCCGCGCACTGCCCGGACAACGCCGGCGTCCAGTGCAGCGATAGCGCACCCCAGCGAGTCGAGGATCCGCAGCTTGACCGCCTCACGTGCCTCCGTGGTAAGCCGCTCCCAGCTTGCGGAGTTGACGAAGGCAGCAAGCCGCTCGACTTCCGTAGCCTCAGGCCCGCGCCCGTTTCTGTGTCTTCCTGCGGATATCTCGATCTCAAGAGATTACCGCGACCTGTCTCTCGATGTCAAGATAATTGGATGCCAGATCAGGTGGATCGGCTGGTGGCGGCCTGGCGCCGGGAGCGGCCCGACCTCGACGTCGAACCGCTCGAGGTCCTCAGCCGTGTGTCACGGCTGGCGCGCCACCTCCAGCTCGCACGACACGAAGCCTTCGGGCGGCTGGCGCTGCCACAGTCGCACTTCGACGTGCTGGCCGCGCTGCGCCGTTCCGGGCCGCCGTACGAGATGACTCCCGGCGAGCTGATGGCCGAGACCCTGGTGAGTTCGGGCACCATGACCCACCGGGTGGACCAGATGGAGGCGGCGGGGTTGGTCTCGCGCCAGCCTGATGCGGCCGATGGTCGGGTCGTCCGCGTCCGGCTCTTGTCGAAGGGCCTGCAGGCCGTTGACAGCGCGCTGGCCAATCTGCTCGAGCGGGAGCGGAACCTTCTGATCAACCTGACGGTCGCCGAACAGGCCAGGCTGGCGCGGTTGTTGAGGCGGCTGCTGGAACCGTTCGATCAGGCATGAGGGGCTTCGAGCCGGTCCTTGGTGCGGCCGACCGAATGTCCGCCTTCGCAGCAGAATGGTTCATCGTCGGGGGGTGGGCGATTGACCTCTTCCTTGGCAAGCGGACCCGCGATCACCAGGACGTCGACATCGGTCTCGCCCGCGAGCACCAGGTGCACGTCCGGCGCCTCCTGGCAGGCTGGAGCTACGAGAAGGTCGTACCAAGAGGAACCACGCTCGTGCGCGAGCCCTGGGCTCACGACGAATGGTTGGACCTGCCGATTCACGAGATACACGTCGAGTCACCAGCCGGCTGCCACATCGAGTTCCTGCTTCTCGAGCGTCGCGCAGACGAGTGGATCTATCGGCGCGACACGCGTGTCACGCTCCCCTGGCGCCGGCTCGTCGTGGCGTCACCGCTCGGACTCGCTGCGCTTGCGCCCGAGGTAGTCCTGCTCTTCAAGGCGAAGGGACGGCGAGACTGCGACCAGGCGGACTTCGACGCTGCCCTCCCGCGGCTCAGCGGGGAGCGCCGAGAATGGCTCCGGGCAGCGCTGGAGATCGCACACCCTAACCACCGCTGGCTGGGCGTCGTCGGGTGAGGGACGCCATGCGAGGCTATGTGGGCGGCACCAGTGCGTCCGCGATGGTGAACCGCCCGGCCTGCCGTGACGGCAGGCTCGGTCGCCAGCTGGGATCGACCACACGATAGGACTCGGGATCACGGTCGATGAGGCCGACAAGCACCTCACCGACGATGGTCCCGCCGACCGGCCCGAGATGCTCGCCGTCGCCGCGCACTTCAGCCTCTTTCAAGACGTAGAACCAGAGCGGGCTCTCGCCGTCCAGGCCAGTCTGTGTGGGGGAGAGGGGCTGTTCGCCGAGTGCCCGCGCAACCGACTCCCCCGAAGGAAGGCCAGTCGCGACTCCCCGCTCGAGGTCTCTCAGGGCGAGAGAAGCCATCACTGGGTCGTCTACCGAGCCAACGACCTCTGTGGGCAGCCCCATCAGCGATCCGGCCAGTCGACCGTCGATCTTCTTGGCACGCTGGGCAGGAGGCTCACCAGGCACGTCGAAGAGGAGCCGCCAGTCGATCGCCCGCTCAGGGGGAACCGGCCGAAAGCCGACCAGGTCAGGAAAGAGCGGCACCGGAGGCTGGGAATCGTTGACCCGGAAGTCGGCCCTGACCTGGCTGTGACCATATCGGTAGGCGGCGTCCGCAAATTCGAGAGGAATGTACGGCGCCTGGCCGTCCTCGAGGAAGATCCGTGGCCCCCGGCTGAGCAGCCGCTCCGCGCGCTCGGGGCCGACTGCGGCTGGCAGCAGGTCGTTCAGGATCACCCACTGGTAGTGCCAGGTCGCGGCTCGACGCGCCTCCTGGAACAGCTCCTGATCCGGCACTCCGTCCTCACGCAAGCGGTCCACCAACCGGTTGTGCAGCCGGGCAAGCGCCACCTGCAGTTGTGACATCGGCAGGTGCACGTCCTGACGCGGGTCGGGGATAAGGGCGACGCCTTCGCTGTTGCGCGGCAGGTCATGCCCGTTCAGCAGCAGCTTCGCGCCATCGCGGTGGCTGTACATGAAGGGATGGGCAGTAGGGCCGTCGCCGTAGAGGCACTCCAGGTTGGCGCGCGGGCTGTGGAGATTCCGCAGAGCGTCCACGTCCGCTCGCATTGTCAAGGCCGACCGGTCTGCCGTCAGGTCGTGAGCCACGTACTGGCCGAAGACGGGCCAGCCTGCCGCAGTCCCGCGGGCGTCCTCGGATCCGTCAGAGCCGTCACAGAGACCGCCGGACTGACCGAGAGCGCGCAGGCGGTCGACGCTGATGATCAGCGGTGGGAGCTCGGGAAAGAGCCGGCCATAGCGGGCGCCGGTGGCGGCCGTGTCGGTTGCCCGCGCCGGAGCCAGGCAGTGGTCTCGTGCGACTGTTCGGTGCGGTCTCATTTGTCCCTGTAAGCATGTAACTCTAGGGTCGGACGGGCGCGCGCGGCCCCAGCGGAGGCGAGCGCAGTCGACGTTCAGGCGACTGCAGCGATGATGCTGGCCCATGCGTTCAGGGCCACGAGATGACCGCTCCCAGGCACCACCTGCAGCTTGGCCCTCGGAATCCGGGCGGCATACCACTCGCCGTGCAGGGGGCCGGCGATCGCGTCGGCGCCGCCGTACACCAGGGTCGTGCGGACCCGCCCACCCGCGGACCATCCGATGATGCCGGCCTGGGCCACGCCGAGCTGATCGAGCGCCATGGCGACGTCATCGGCGTGGCCGACCACGGTTGGCACGGCGCCGTCCGGCAGGGGTGTCGACCCGCCGTAACCATGCCGGTCGATGGTCAGAAGCCGGATGCCGGCCGCAGCCGTGGCGGCAGGATCGGGGTCGAAGCGGCGCGAGCCGGGCGCCGGATGTAGCAAGACCACCGCGGGCGCATCGTAGGATCCGCGCTCGTCGATGGCAAGTGTTCGGCCGTCAGCCAACTGTATGACCCGATCGGGCATCGTCATCTCGCGCATGAGGTCACCGTAAGGACCAATCAGGGCACAATCGGCCCTGATAGAAATGGAAGAGCGGCAGGGCGCCGTGGTGCGCGTGCTCACCCTCCTGGAGGTGCTCCAAGCGCGTGGCCGGGTGGCCGGTCCGGTCCAGCCGGCTGGGCGTCGATCAGCGGACACTGCGCCGCGTGTTGCACGCCTGCAGAAGCTGGGCATTCCGGTGGAAGCGGGACGCGGCCGGCACGGCGGGTACCAGCTGCGGCCTGGCTTCCGACTGCCCCCGCTGATGCTGACGGAGGAGGAGGCGGTTGCCGTCGTGCTGGGGCTCCGGGCCGGCCGGCAGCTGGGCGTTGTCGCAGCGCCGCTCGCGCTGGAGGGCGTACCGGCGAAGCTCAGCCGAGCGCTGCCGGTGCGCCTCCGAGACCAGGTGCGCGCGCTGGAGGAGTCGGTGGGCTTCCTGGCTGAGCCAATCACCGGGACCACCCCCGCCGCTGAGGCGGTGTTCACGATAAGCGGCGCCGCCAGCAGGCGGCACCCGGCGTGGGTCCGCTACCGAGACACCAGGGGGCGGCAGACGGAACGCACACTGAAGCCGTACGGGCTGGCCGTCCATGAAGGCCGCTGGTATCTGTCCGCGCGCGATGCCGCCAGTGGGGCCGCTCGCGTGTTCCGGCTCGATCGCGTGCTCGAAGTGCGAGAGCTGGATGGCGTCTTCGAACGGCCGGCCGAGTTCGACTCCGCAGCCCACGTCCGACGGACGCTGGCCGCAATCCCATGGGGCTGGGAGGTTGAGGTGCTGCTGGACCTGCCGGCCGCGGACGCCCGCCGGCACGGCCCGCCCACGTTGGCCAGCGTGGAAGAGACCGCGGAGGGCACGCTGCTGCGGACGAGCGCGGCTCGACTGGACGCAACGGCGCGCTTCCTGGTCGGCCTCCAGTGTGGCTTCCGGGTCGTCCGGCCCGCAGAGCTGCGCGAGGAGCTGCGGCTGCTCGGGCAGGAGCTGCTCATGCTCGCGGATGCATGACCTGCCCGGCGGGCGGCCTTGACATGTGACCATTTAGTCACATATTCTGAGGCGGTGACCGACGACGACCGCGTGTTCAAGGCGCTTGCGGACCCGACGCGTCGCTTCCTGCTCGATCGGCTCTTCGCGCGTGACGGCCGCACGCTGACGGAGCTCGAGTCCGAGCTGGAGATGACGCGGTTCGGCGTAATGAAGCACCTCCGCACCCTCGAGGAGGCGGGGCTCGTGGTCGCGCGACGCTCAGGCCGGGAGAAGCTCCACTTCCTGAACCCGGCGCCGATCCGGCTGATCCACGACAGGTGGATCGACAAGTACACGGAGCGCCAGGTGTCGGCGCTCGCGAAGCTCAAGACAGAACTAGAGGAGATGGCATGACCACCACGAACCTAGGAGGGTGCCGCGAGGGGCTTCCAGGTCCCGGACGTGGCGGTGGACGGTGAAGTGATCGAGGCGGACCCGCCCCGGAAGCTCGTGAGCCGGGTGAGTCCCTTCGCCGCCAGCTCCGGGTCCATGACCATACGAGACCCGAAGAAGGCCAAGGCGGCGTCACGCAGTTCACAGTGGTCCACAACCTCGAAGGCGCGCCAAAGCTGGCGGTGCTGCTAGCCGGCGGGCGGGAGCCGAGGGCGCCGGCCGCGGCTGGAGCTGGGTGCTCAGCGACCTCAAGACGCTGTTCGAGACGGGGAAGCTTCGTCCCGCGGCGGGGCAGCGTCTTTGAATGATATGAGAGGGTCAGTGCGAATCCATCTCGACACCGACCTGGGGGGAGACCCTGATGACGCGTGTGCCCTGGCCATGCTCCTGGGTTGCCCCGGTGTCGAACTCGTCGGCATCACTACGACCATCGACCCGGGAGGTCGCCGGGCGGGCTGCGTGGCCCACTGCCTCGAGCTCGCTGGTCGGCATGGCATTCCGATCGCGGCCGGTGCCGAGGTTTCGCTGACCACACGCCGGATCGCGTATCCGACCGAGCGTTACTGGCCGAGCAACGTTGGCTCCCGTCCGTCGCCGCCAGGAGCGGCGCTCGACCTGCTCAGCCGCAGCATCGAGGCGGGTGCGACCGTCGTGGGCATCGGCCCCTACACCAACCTTGCACTGCTCGAGGTGGTCAGGCCCGGGAGTCTCGGACGGGTGCCGGTCGTGGTCATGGGCGGATGGACCCAGCCGGCCGCGAACGATCTTCCGGCTTGGGGACCGGAGATGGACTGGAACGTGCAGTGGGATATACGAGCAGCCGAGATTCTCGCCGCGACCGCGCAGCTGACCCTCGTGACTCTCCCGGCTACGCTCAAGGCCCACCTGCGCGCAGCCGACATGCTTCGACTTCGTGCCTCAGGGCCGCTCGGCGCGCTGCTTGCTCTCCAGACCGAGGGCCGGGCGCGGGACTCGGGAATGCTCGATCTGGGCCTCGCCCACACCGGCCTGCCAGATGATCTGATGAACTTCCACTACGACCCCGTCGCCTGTGCCGTGGCGGCAGGCTGGGCGGGGGCGGTCGTCGGGGAGATGCGCCTCAAACCAGTTTTGGATGGGGAGGTGTTGCGCTTCGAATCCGATCCGGAGGGCCGGCCAACGGGCGTGGTCCTTGACGTGGACGGTGCGAGTTTTGCCGAAGTGTGGCTCTCGGCGGTCGAAGCCGCCCAACAATGACCGGGCCAGCCGCCAGAGTGCTGCCGCCCTAGGTAGCTACCAGGTTCCGTATACCGGGAACACGGAGGGTCCGTTGACACCGCACACTACCGGGCGCCAGAGCCGCCGCGGTACGGCATGTTCAAGCCATAGCCGGGGCTTCTTGACGAACGGTCCGAGCGATCATCTCTCGGATCGACTGGATGTGCACCTGCATCTCCTCCTCGGCTCTCTCTCCATCTTGTTCGCGTACAGCTCCCAAGATCCGCTCATGCTCACCCGCCACGTCTTGCGTCTCGAAGTCGAGGTAGGGCAGTTCGAGCTCGACGCGGGCGAAGAACTTTGCTCGGAGTTCCTCGACCAGATCAAAGAGGCATCGATTCCCGGCAGCGTCCGCCAGAGTCAGATGGAATACGGAGTCCTCCCTCCGGAACGCGATGGCTGCCGTCTGCGCCTTCTCCATCGCATCGATTGACGATGCATCTCTCATGTCGCGTCTGGCTTGTCGAAGCTCCTGGGTCGCATTGGCCAGTGGGGTCAGCGTTCGCCCGAGAACCTCGAGGTGCAGCTCCCGCCGGTTCGCGGCGGCCAGACCAGCGACCCGGCGCTCGACTGCATCGCGGCAGACGAGGAGGTCCGAAATCTCCGATTCGGACCGGCGAAGCTCCCGCAGAAGCTCACGCTCGGGCCGGAGCTTGGCCGCCAGGACTATGGCGCCACCCGCTCGTCCAAAACTTTCAACCAGACCTTCGCCTTTCAGTACTCGGAGCGCTTGGGCGATGGTCACCCTAGAAACTCCCATCTGCTCGGCTAGTTCACGCTCGACAGGGAGGCGCTCGCCAGGGCGGTAAAAGCCCAATCTGATCTTCCGGCGTAAACTGCCGGCGGCCAGATCCCAGGCGGCCTGTGCGGGGACTCGCCCGAGCCGACGCAGGGACTCGAAGTAGGTCTCGGGAGCATGGAGAGCCACTTCATCGGCCAAAGTCATTCTTTCGTACTCCTCTGGGAATAGTTGCGGTCCGGAATGCCATGTGGTGATTTTCGCCGTTTGATCTTACTCGTGCACATACATGCTCGCATCGGGTTAAGACTTAGTAAGTCATACGACCAGTGTTGGCTTGTTACCAGACCAAGAATTTGACAGTATGAGCCCTAGAATGGCATAATAGTAGCGGAAAAGCCAAGGTTCGTGCTCAAGGGAGGTGAGATGACCGTGGTGGTCGATCCATTCGTGCTGATAATCGTCGGGCTTCTGGGGGTGGTCTTCGGAATGCTCGCGATGCGTCGCAACCGGTAGGGAGTTGATCGTCGCTGGAGATGGAACACGGGATCGACCGCCGACGGCCGCTCCCCACGAGTGCGTAACGGCCGGCTGAGTGCTGCCTGCCCCAGGGCGGGGCGGCACACGGCGGCGCCAGATACCTCGGAATGGAAGTCGCCGAGACCTGACGGGCTCATCTTGCGAAGCTCGTACTGCATACGCCGGTTATGCCGATGTCCGCGCCGCGACACTAGGTCGCGCACCTGACTACGGTCAGGACGCGCGAGCTTGGGAGTTCGCCGCGAGCAGCTGCCCGTTCTTCATGTCGAACAGGTAGCTCTGGACATCGAACAGCGCATCGAGCAGCTGCGTCGGTGACCACGGGTATGGCGGCAGCGACGGCTGGTACCCGAATGGTAGGGCGCCCAACAGCAGCAGCAATCGGCCTTGCCAGTCGGCCGATACTCTCGTCACGTCCTGCAGATTGAGGAGTTCGAGCTCTTCGATAAGGCCGTCGGTCCAGCTGATAAGCGCTGACGCGTGTTCGCGCTCGAGCGCTCGCCGCCGCGCTTCACCGAGGTCGTGTGCAATCGCCTCGGTCGCGACCTGTAGCGCGCCTGCCCTCATACCAAACAGTACCTTCGCTTGGATTTCCCCATTCCGTGGCGTTCGAAACCCCAGGCCTCGACCCACGGCCGAACCGGTACCTGATAATCGCGCTAGCGCCGCCCGGCCGTTGGCTCGGCGGATCTGGTGGGCGTTGTTGCGACCGGTCCGTGACGCGTGGCGTCAACCACGGGCCGGCGAGCACGGGTCTGTTTCAACAGCCCCTCGAGACGAAGGAGCTGATAAGCCGCCGCAACCACGCTCCGATTGACGCCGAGGGCCGCGGCGAGCTCCCGTTCTCCCGGCAGCTGCAGCCCCTGGCTCAACTGCCCCTGCACGATGGCCGCCCGCAGCGCGCGCGCCAGACCAAGCTGCACTTGCCCTTCCCCGAAGCCCGACGAGCGGAGCGAACGGAGCACGGGATCCATGATGGTCCGCTGCGCCGCCGGCTTCAGCCACGCGAGCGTCAGCAATGCTGCGATGGCGGCGCATACTGCCATGGCCACGAATACCGGTACCCAGTTGCCTTTGTACTGAGCGGCGACAAGCGCGGCTATCGGCCCCGCAAAGATGGAGGCCACGCCCTTGGACGTATAGACCACGCCGTAGTTCGTGGTCGCATAGCGGGCCCCAAAGAGGTCGCCGACCGCGGCCGGGAACAAGGAGTAGATCTCGCCCCACGTGAAGTAGGCCAGGCCCGAGAGCACGATCAGCAGGATCGGGTGGCCCAGGAACTGGATCCAGACAAGGATTGTCAGAGCCTGGCAGCCGAACGCGATGACCATTGCGTTGTAGCGGCCGATGTGGTCCGAGACCCAGCCCCAGAATGGCCGGGTGACCCCATTCAGGATACGGTCGATCTGGATGGCCAGCACCAGCGCGGTGAGGCCGAAGACGATGACGACGTTGTCCACCTTGTAGTAGCGTGCGATGGGCTCGATCTGGGCGGTGATCACCAGTCCGGTGAAGCCCATCAACGTCATGATCAGGTAGAGAAGCCAGAAGGAGGACTTGACGACCATCCCGGTGATATGGAGACCTCCCTCCGCGGGCCTGATCCTGATCGGTTCGAGGTCCTGCCTGCTCTGACGCACCGGGCTGAAACGCCAGCCGCTCGGGCGCCAGCCGGCGGGAGGGGCCGAGATCACCATCGCGCAGGCTACGGTGACCAGGCCCTGGATGATGCCCCAGACCACGAACGTGTACTGGAAGCCCGATGACTTGATCATGCTTGCGATGGGGATCACCGTCAGGGCCGCGCCGACCCCATACGAGCCGGCGACCAGGCCTGCGCACAGCCCACGCCGGTCGGGGAACCACTTCACGGCGATCCCCATGCAGGCCCCGTAGACGGCGCCCGCGCCCAGTCCTCCGATCGTGTACCAGAGCCAGATCCACTGGATCGTGGGCGAGAGATAGCCGGAGCCGATCCAGCCCAAGCCGGCCAGCACGCCGCCGGCGCCGAGGACCGCCCGGGGGCCGAACTTGTCGACGAGGAGGCCTTCAAACGGCACCAGCCAGGTCTCGGCCAGCACGAAGGTCGAGAAGGCGATCTGGACGACCGCCAGCGAGACCCCATAGTGCCTGGTGAGCGGCGATGTGAACAGCGTCCAGGCGTACTGCAGGTTCGCGATCGCCATCATCGCGACACACATGGCCACCAGCTGAAGCCAGCGATTGCCGGGGCGGGACGGTTGGCCGTCCGTTGGCTGTCTCATTCGGCCTTGCCTTCGCTGCTCTCGCCGGACAGCACCCCTGACAACACATCGATCAGCGAGTCCACGGTCACGATTGGGGAGGTCCATTCCCGCTGCGGCGTCTGGGGGGGAGCTGCTGGCGGTGGGGCTGCTGGCGGTGGGGCTGGGCCTGCGCTCGGCGGATTCATGAGTTCGTCGATCAGCTCCCAAACGGAGCCATGCCGCTGCGCCGGATCTCTCGCCAGCGCGCGGCGGAGCACCTCGTCCACCTCCACGGGGACATTGGGGTTCCGGGCGTGCGCCGATGGCGGCGGACCGTTAAGGGTCCGGTGGAGGATGGCGGAAGGCTGCGCGCCATCGGATAGCCGGGTACCCGTCGCCAGCTCGAAGACCAGGACGCCCAGGGCATAGATGTCCGCCCGGTGGTCCGCTTCCTGGCCCAGGATCTGTTCGGGGGCCAGGTACTGGGGCGCAGCCACGTGAAAATCGGGAGTCGCAAGGGCCAGACGGCCGGCGCGGCGGCCGGCCATGCCAAATTCCGCCAGGTAAGCGCGGCCCTCCCTGACCAGAATGTTCGACGGCTTGAGGAGCTTGTAGGTCAGCCCCCACTCGTGAGCGGACTGCAGCGAATCCGCGATCTGGTTCAGGAGACTCCACGTCAGCTCTGAGTCGAGCCTGCCGCCTTGCATCAGATCCTTCAGGGTCGGCGCGACCATGAGCGGCATCACCGCCGCGGTCATCTCGCTGGACGCCATCGGGTCCAAGATCGGAAGGATGTGCGGGTGACTGATCTGCTCGAGAACCGCAGCGTCCTGGCGCAGGCGCTCTGCCAGGTCCTCGCCGCCCTGTAGCCGCGTGTCGACCACCTTGAGCGCGCAGGACGCTCCGGCGGGCGCAGAAGCTCGGTATACGGCCGTGTGGCTGCCATGCCCGAGACAGTCCCGCAGGTGGTAGCGGCCCAGCTTCATCCTCTGGAGGCCCTCCACTCCCATTCCGTGAGGGCCAGGGTACACTGCATGACCTGGACCTGTCGGGTCGGCGATGGGCTCACGCCCGAGCGCGAAACGCTCGCCGCGACGCTAGCGCGATCCTGCCTTCATCCCTGAGCTGAGCAGGCGCAGCCCTTCCGTGGCGACGCCCAGCAGCGCCACATCGCCTTTGACAATCGCGATCGGGACGCGCTCCAGGGTGGATCGAAACCGTCCAGACCTGCGCAGCGCCTCCAGAAACCCAGACGTCGGAATGTGGTCTCGGAGCCGCTGCGCGATGCCGCCCGCGAGGTAGATGCCGCCGGTTGCAAGCACCTTCAGCGCCAGGTTGGCGGACTCTGTGCCGAGCGCATGCAGGAAAAGCTCCACGGTCGCCCGGGCAAGTGGATCCGGAGACGCTGGATCCGTGGCCGCGTCGACGATGAGGCGCGTTCGTTCCTCGGCGCCGATGAGGTCGGCTGCCAGGACCGCTGACTCAGGGATGCCGCGCACGTCGCGGAGGAACTCGTAGATATTGGGAATCCCGATACCTGATGCGACCCGCTCGAAGCTGACGTGTTCGAACCGCCGCCACAGGTGGCGAACGAGCTCGAGCTCGACTTCGCTCGCCGGCGCGAATGCGGAATGGCCGCCCTCCGATGGCTGAGGTCTGTAGCCGGCGCCGTCAAAGGTGAGGAAGGCCTCCCCCAACCCGGTGCCCGGGGCCAGCACGGCGATGGCGCCCCCAGGGATCGGCTTGCCATGCTGGAGCACGTCCAGTTCGTCTGGGTGCAGATGCGGAACAGCTGCCGCCGTCGCCACCAGGTCGTTAATGAGCCAGACGTGCCCGAGGCCCAGGGCCCGGACGAGGTCTGGTTCCCTCAGACGCCAGGGCAGATTGGTCAGCTCGGCTTCTCCGGCGGCAACCGGGCCGGCCACGTCGAAACAGGCAGCCTGGACGACCAGGCCGGTCTCGGACACGAAGGCGCGAACGATGTCTTCCAGCCCGCTGTAGTCGCGGCTGGCGTATCGTCGCTGTGCCAGCAGCTGGCGAGGTCCGCCCCGCTTCGACACGACAGCGAGATCGGTCTTCGTGCCGCCGACGTCGCCGACCAGTAGTCGATCCGCGTCGGCAGCAGTTGCCTGGTCGCTCATCGGCTCAATGTAGGGATCTTGCCTACGGTCAGGATTGCACGGGGCGGCGCACAAACGGCTTGTGCCCGCTGCAACCGCGATCTATGCTTCCGGCGACCATGCGTGGTCGCGCCGTTCGGGTGCCTGGCCCTGTGCCGTCCGCGAGCGCCCTGACCGCCGCTGCACGGAACGGACTCGCCCTTTCGACGTACGCCGCGTCCCTGATCGGAAACCTGCCGCCGTTACGAACACTGCGCATCCGCGGGACGGACGGGACTTGCCGCCCCCGGTTTGCACCCCGCCTCCTCCACAATGCAGGGCAGGATTGAACGCGATCGCGTGGATCCAGGGCCTTCAGGGATTGACCCTGGTGGCCATAATCTGCGCCTTCCTGTTCCTCGAGGAGACCGGCGTCCCGATCCCCTTTGCTCCGGGTGATCTGCTCCTGGCAATCGCCGGAATCGCCATTGCTGCCGGCAGGGTCAATCCAGCAGTGTTGGTGGCTTGCGCGTTCGTGGCGATCGTGACCGGAGCCGGTCTGGGCCGCGAAGTATTCGCGGTGCTCGGCTGGGATCGACTGATGAAGGTGGCGGGCCCTCTCCATGCGCGCGTACCGCTGGAACGGGCCTCGGCGATGCTGCAACGGAACGGCTGGAGAGCGGTCTTCACGGCCCGTCTCATCCCGGGACTTCGAGTCCACACGACCGAGGTTGCCGGAGTCAGCCGGATGCCTCGTCTCACCTTTATGAGCGGCCTGCTGCCCGCCACCGCCGTCTACGTGGCAGCCTTTGTCGGACTCGGCGCGGCGTTCGGCCGCCCAATTCTGCGAGTCATCCACGAGGCGGAGCACCAGCTCCTGGTGCTCATCGCTTGCGTTGCGGTCGGAGCGCTTCTGGTCGTCTGGTCGCGCTCTTTGGCGCGGCGTGCGCTGGCCTCGGCCGGAGGCTGGACCGGTGTTCTGACATTTCGGCTGGACTCGCCCGGAATCATTTTGATTCCGGCCTGCCTCGGCATCGACTTCGCGGGCCGTGCCGCTGCGGTGGGCTTCAAGCTGCCGCTCTTCCTGGATTCCATCGGCACCATCCTGTGTGGCGTCCTCGCGGGACCCTGGGTGGGCGGGAGTGTCGGCTTCATTGCAAACCTTGTCAGCTCCAATACAGTCGACCCGATTGCGGCCCCGTACTCCGTCGTTTCGTTCGCCATCGGTTTCTCAGCGGGACTGCTCAGGTACGTGGGGCGGCTGAGCCATGGGAGCGCGTGGCTCGCCCTCTGGCCGGTCCTGTTCCTTGTCGGTTCAGTCATCTCAACGCCCCTGAACCTGGCGTTGAACGAGGGACGGAGTGGTGTCCCCCTGGGCGACGCGATCTTCGCACGGCTCAGCGACGCGCACATCCCGCTGCTGGGTGCGGCGTACGTCGGCGAGGCCACCATCGACCTGCCCGACAAGCTGCTCACGGTGCTGGGAGCCTTCTTGATCTATCGGAGCCTGCCGGCGCAACCGGCGGGTGGGCGCACCCTGGTGCTCGACGTGGGCGAGGCGTTCGTCTTTGCCTTTCGATCCAGGAGGTCCCCCGCCAAGATCGCTGTTGCCGCTGCCTGCCTGCTCTTCTCCTGGTTGCTCTTCCCGCTCATGCTCTTTGTCGGATACACCGTCTCGGTCGCTCGATCCGTACGCGCGGGCGCTACTGAGCTTCCGGCGTGGGATGACCTCAGGGGGAAGCTGAAGGACGGCGTGCTTCTGACTGTTCTCTTGTTCGCCTGGACCCTGCCTGGCATCGCATTCGGGCTCCCGGCCGATCTGGCCGGCAGCGGTGTGGCTTCGCACGGGGCCAGCTGGCCGGCCGGAGCTCTCAGCACGCTGCTCGTCGCCCTTGCCGTCATAGGCAGTTTGTGGGGGCTGTTCGTCCTGGTCGCCCAAGGGGCGATCTGGAGTCAATATCTTCGCGGCGGCTTCGGGGCGGGCTTGAACGTGGCCGAGGTCTTCCGCCGCGTCCGGTTCAACCTGGGGCTCACCTTCGTGGTCGCCGCTCTGGTGACCGTGCTCGCGGTGATCGGGTTCGGCGGTCTTCTCGCCCTCTTGCTTGGCGTGCTGGTGACGCTGCCTTACTGCAGCTGGGTCGGCGCGTACCTATTAGGCAGGTACGCCAGCATCACGGACGAGGCGCTGTTGACACGTTCCGGATCGGGGGGCAGTCGATGACCATCCGGTAGCGGGCCAGGTTCCAACCGCTGGCGCCGGGCCGACCGGCGGCAAGCCGTCGGCTCCAGCACCAGCGTGCGCCCCCGGCCCAAGCCCTACGATTCGCGGATGCTCTACACGGCTCTCAAGCTCGTGCACATACTGCTGGCGATCACCGCCGTGGGCTTCAACGCCTCCTATGCAATCTGGATCGGACGCGCCAGCCGGCTGTCGAAGGAGATCAATGAGTTTGCGCTGCGCGGCGTCAAGTTCATGGACGACCGAATAGCGAACCCGGCTTACGGGCTCCTCTTGGTGACCGGCCTCCTCATGGTTTTCACGGGACCTTGGAAGCTGACCACCCGCTGGATCGACGGCGCGCTGATCGTGTTCGTGATCATTGTCCTTTTGGGCGTCTTCGGTTACACACCGGCACTGCGAAACCAGATCAAGGCGCTCGAGGACGAGGGGCCCGACAGTGCGGCCTACAGGTCGGCCGCAAACCGGCAGAACGTGATTGGAATCATCTTCATCATCCCGGTCCTCGTGATCCTCTACCTGATGGTCTTCAAGCCAGTTACCTAGTCGCATCCACGCGGAAGCCTGTCAGCAGCTCGACCAGCAGCGCCTCGGCCTCACGTCGCGCTGCCGGTCGGTCAGGCGCGGCCGCAACCGCCATGCCCGCCTCGATGAGCGCCGCCAATAGGACCCGCGCCATGAGGTCCAATGGCTGGCGCCGCAGTACGCCAACTCGCATCAGGTGGGCGAGGGGAGCCCGGACCAGCGCCAGCGAGTAATGTTCGTCGATCTGCCGCCACAGGTCCCAGCCCAGTGCCGTGGGACCTTCTTCGAGTGCGATTCGACGATACCGCGGCATCAGGCAGGCGTCGAGGAAAGCGCCTATGCCGGCGAGCAATCGTCGCCAGGGGTCTGATTCGTGGGCCCCGGCAAGCCTGATCGCTTCGATCATCTCCGCCTCGACTTCTTCGAAGAGTGCCCGGAACAGATCCTGCTTCCCGGCGAAGTGGTGGTACAGGGCACCTTTGGTCAGCCTGGCGGCCCGGGCGATCTCGTCCAGAGATGCGTCGGCGAAGCCACGATCCACAAAGGCCTCGGCCGCCGAGTCCAGGAGGGCCCGGCGCGTCGCCTCCGTGTAGTCCTCGCGACGAGATCTCGCCACAGCGAAATTGATGGTATATTTCATACCGCTAGTTTGTCAGCGACCATTGGTATGGAGGAGAGCCATGGACGCCGCCGAGTTCGCCGCCAGCCGTCGTTTTGCCGACACCCCGTTTGGCCGCATCGCGTACGTCGAGAAGGGCCAGGGTCCGGCCGCCCTCTTTTTCCACGGCGCCTTCCTCAACAGCTACCAGTGGCGTGACGTAATCGATGGCTGCGCGGATGCCCGCCGCTGTCTGGCCTTCGACAACCTCGGCCACGGCCATACGGAGGTGGGCGACGGCCAGCCGGTCGACTTCGACACCCAGGCCGCCGCAGCGGCATCTTTCTTGGATGCGCTCGCCGTCGAGAAGGTGGACATCGTCGGCAACGACAGCGGTGGCGGGATCGCCCAGGTCTTTGCAGCACGGTGGCCAGAACGGGTCCGCAGCCTGTGTCTGACGAACTGCGATGTGTACACCAACAGCCCGCCGCCATCCTTCGAACGGACCATCGATGCTTTCCGGGCCGGCATGACTGCGAAGATCTGCCAGCGGCTCTTGTCAGACGTGCGCTTCGCTCGGTCAGACGTCGCCTTCGGGCTCACCTTCGAGCGGCCAGAGGCGCTGCTCGCGGAGACGATGGAGGTCTATCTGGGGCCGATCGTGTCCTCACCCGAGCGCGTCGCCGCTTTCGAGCGGTTCGTGCTCAGCCTGGCGCCGAGGCACACAGTGGAGATCGCGGGAGCGCTCCGACAGCTGGACGCGCCGACGCTGATTGCGTGGGGCACGGATGACAGGACGTTCGAGCTCAAATGGGCCTACTGGCTGGCAGGCGCCATCCCGGGCGCCCGTCCTGTCGTCGAGGTCGAGGGCGCCCGCCTGTTCTGGCCCGAGGAGCGGCCAGGGCAGTTGAGCGATCTGCTGCGCGAACACTGGGCATCCGCCTAGCAGGACTCTTCCCCGCGAAGTCGGGGGAGTACCCGGCGGAGCCGGGGGAGGGGGGTGAGGCTCGGACTCTTCCCCGCGAAGTCGGGGGAGTACCCGGCGACGCCGGGGGAGGGGTCCCGCCGACCTGGGGGTTGCACCTTGACGAACTCGGGATCCAAGGTCGCCCGCGGCTGAGGCAAGGCTGACCGACGCCGGCACGACTGGCGAGCCGCCGCGGACAAAGGTCGACATGCTGAGCTGAGAGGCCTCTATCCTGGGTCCCCGTGTCAACGAGTGTGTTCTTCGGCTACCACATGCCCAGCTTCAGTTACCCAGGCGTGACTCGGGACCGACTGTTCGATCACGTCGCCCGCCAGGCCCAGGCGGCCGAGGACGCCGGCTTCGACCTGGTGACTGTGATGGACCACTTCTATCAGATCCGGGGCGTTGGGCCGGAGACGGAGGCGATGCTGGAGGCGTATACGAACCTCGGTGGCATCGCGGCTCGGACCAGCCGAACCCTCCTCGGGACGTTGGTCTCGGGCGTGACCTATCGCAACCCGGCCCTCCTGGCAAAGATGGTGACCACTCTCGACATCGTCTCAGCCGGCCGCGCGGTCTTCGGTATCGGGGCAGCCTGGAACGAGGACGAGCACGTTGGATACGGCTTCGACTTTCCTCCGATCGGCCGGCGCATGGACATGCTGGAAGAGGCGCTCGAGATCGCGAGGCTGATGTTCACAGAGGAGCGGCCCAGCTTCCAGGGGCGCTTCTACCGGATCGATCGCGCGCTCAACAGCCCACGCCCCATTCAAGAAGGCGGTCCAAAGATCCTGATCGGTGGCATAGGGGAGAGGCGGACGCTTCGCATGGTCGCTCGCCACGCTGACATCTCCAATTTCTTTTCACTGCCGCTCGACGAGTTGAGACGAAAACTCGACGTCCTCGAGCAGCACTGTGCGGCGGAGGGACGCGATTCCTCGACCATCATCAAGACAGTGATTGCGCCCTTCGCTCTGGTGCTGAACGAGGATCAGGCCAAGGCCATGGTGGACCGGCTTCCACCAGGCGCGCCGGCCAGCGCCAGGCCCGCGCTCCCCGAGCAGGCCGCCGAACTCCTGCGCAGCCATCTGGAGGCTGGCTTCCAGGGCTTCACCTTCCGTAACGCGAACCTCACGACTCCCGAGCTCATCGCCGCCGCTGGCGGGCTGAAGAGGCTCCTGGAATAGAGGGTGGCTTGTGCCACAGTTGAACTGTCATGGGTTCAACGAAGCGTGCGTCACAGCTGATCAGGGAGGCTGTGGGCTCCTGGCCAGGGGTGGAGGCGGTGCCACACCGCTTTGGTGGCGTTGAGTACCGCTACGGCCGCAAGGAGATGGGGCATGTGCATGGCGACCGGCTGGCGGATCTGCCACTGCCCCGGAAGCTCCACGACGAGATGATCGCCGGGGGCCGGGCCGAGCCGCATCATGTCCTGCCCGAGTCGGGGTGGGTCAGCTGCCGGATGTCAGGCCCAGAAGATGCTGCGGGAGTGATCGAGCTCTTTCGCATGCAGTACGAGCGGTACGTGGCGACGGCCGCCCACTGAGGTGAACACCTCGGTCCCTCCCACGTCCGGGCCTCCTCTGCGTTGCTCGGGCTCTGCGTCATCCGGACTGGCGCCGATCGCCTATCACGAAGCCGGCCACGTGGTCGTTGGCTATCTCCTCGGACTGCAGCTCCTGGACACCGACATCCTGGCGGACGACGACGGTGGTCGCGGGCACGCGCATTTCGCTCATCCCGGCAGGTGGTTCAAGCCCGAGCGCGGGCCCCTCACGGCGCGCGAGAAGGACCTGATCGAGCGTGTCCTGACCACGTTCATGGCGGGGCGTGCCGCCGAGTCTCGCTACGGTGAACCGGACGCAGAAGGCAGTGGCTATGACCTGGACGAGTCTCTGCGCGAATGGGTCAGCTACGTCGCTGAAACAGCTCAGGAACGGGACGCCGCGCTTCGTGGGTTCCTTGAACGCGCGACCGGGATCGTCCAGAGGAGCGATGCGTGGGAGGCGGTCGAGGCTGTGGCGGCTGCGCTGCTGAGGGAGGAACGGCTGCCGGGAGCCGCCGCGGCTCAGATCGTGGAGGATGCGCTTGGCGGGCTTCGCGTGAGCCCACCGGGTTAGCGGTAGGTGAGCACAGTGCCCAGGCCGGCCGCCTCTGCCCGACGCAAGATCAGGTGGGCGACAGCGATGTCGCTGGTCGCGAGGCCGCGGTGCCAGAACAGAATCCGCTCCTCAGGACGCTCACGCCCGCACGCGCGTCCGGCGACGATCTCACCAAGCTCGGCGTGGAGCGTGTCGCGAGTGAGCAGCCCTTCGTCTACGTGACGGCGCAGCGCGCCGAACTTGCCGGACGCGGCTTGCCCCCAGTCGTCGACGACGATCTTGTCCATCACCTCGGTCAGGGAGAGCTCGACCGCGCTCACGGTTCCATAAGGGATGACCAGGGTCCCTGGCACGACCCATTCTGTCCGCAGCAGGACCGTGGGTTCCGTCAACCGGGTCGCCTCGACCATCACGTCCGCGCCGACCAACGTCTCCTCAGGCGTGGCGACCGCGCGGACAGGCTTCCCAAGGTGCTCGCTCACCGCCCTGGCGAACTCCTCACGCGACTCGGGCCGCCGGCTCGTGACCCGGATCTCGTCGAAATCGAAGACGGCGTCCAGCATCGTGACGTTCCACCAAGCGGTCCCGCGCGCTCCGACGTGACCGAGCACCCTGCTATCAGGCCTGGCGAGATGTTTGGCGCCGAGTGCAGTCATGGCGCCCGTGCGGGCGGACGTGATCATGGTGCCATCGACGATGCAGATCGGGGAACCGGTGTCCGGGTCGTACAGGGTGATCAATGCCAGCTCGCTGGGTAGCCCGAGGCGATAGTTCTCCACGAAGTCGCCCACCACCTTGACACCGCTCACGTTCTGGGGTGAGAGGTGGCCGCGGAGGACATTGAAGTGACCGTGGCCTCCGTTCGGTGGCACCAGGTGAACTCGCGGCTCGAGCACGACCTGGCCCTGACCCTGGGCCGCGCAGGCCTCCTCGACCGCGTTCATGATCTCCTGGCGGGTGACCCCCAATCGGTCGATGTCGGGTCCGGAGATGAACCGCAGGGTGAGGTTGCGCATGACCTCATTTTCAGGAGTGCGGACCCGCCGGGTGGGGCGGGCCGGCGCAGCCCGACCGGTACTAGCCGATCGATTCGTCTTCGAGCGCCAACCCCGTCAGTCTCCCAGCCTCAGCGATGTGCTTTCGTGGGATTCCCATCTCGCCGAGCAGGCCCATACCCACGGCCTTCCGAAGGGAGACCAGCGGAACCCCGTATCTTGCCGCCACGCTGTGCAGCGCATCCCAGCGGGGCGGATCGATGCCGGGCTCACCCAGGTGGTCGGCCGGCGCTTGACCGGATCCTCGGGGCCACCATCCGAACAGGTTGGACCCAATGGTCCGAGCAGCCAGAGTTGCAGGACGATTTGTGAACAGGCAGCGTATTGCGGCCCACTCAGCTCGGAATCCCTCGCGCCCGTGGACGGCAACGGTGCCCCATCCCACGATCAAGCCCAGGACATGCTCTGACCGGTCGGCGGCCGCTGTCCGCGCTCTCTCGCGACAGTCTCGGGGACTCCAGACCGCCCAGATGCCACACTGGCAGTACTGGCCGGGAGACGCAATGCACGCGCTGCGGCCGTGAGCGATGCACCTGGCGTGGTTCTCACCCGGCTCCCAGCAGTAGTCCACGGCCCACGAAAGGAGATGGCCGGCTCTGAGCCGCCATAGTCGCCAGCCCACCACTGGTTCGGTCATTGGGGGGTCGCCGGATCACCCACGGGAACTGGCTCGTTCCAAACAGGCTTCTCACCTGGCTCCCGGGCCGGAACCTCGAGCGGCTCAGGTCTCGGGATGTCGATTCTCTCGGTCTCGGGAGTCGTCAGACCCATAGCAGCAGGCCTCCTGCCAGCGGCTGCTCCAGACTGCGGCCGAACGGCGGACGCTGGCAGCCCTGTTCAAGCGATCTACCCTTAACCTAGCCGCCGGCAGCGGCAGCGACGCATCAGTTTTGAACGGTCGTTAGACAATCGCTTGGACGGCTCCTCGCTTGCACGATCGCCGACGGCGATGCTGTTGCTGCGAGTACCGATGACGCCAAATGACGCTGTCGACACAGTGGATGGCAGAGAAATCAGTTGCGAGGCGCTGGAAGCTGCAGGGCGGATCGGCGCATCGGAGCCGCCGGCGGACGAAGTTCAGACGGCCGAGGGTCTGGTTCCCCGCACCGACGACCGCTGGACGGCCCGGCTGACGTCGGTCGGCGAGACCACACCGACGAGTTTGGCGTCACGCAGCACTAGAGCTCTTCCTTCGCTGCAGCCCGTCAGGCGGCCCAGCAGAGAGGCCAGCGAATCCTCCGGGGTCGCCGTCGGCACCTCCTCCAGCGGACAGGCGATGTCTCGGACGCGTGTCGAGGCTCGAGCCTGCCCGGCCACCTTCTTCACCGCGGGTAGCGTGACCAGCCCGGTCAGCCGGCCTTCGAGGTCATGGATCGGAAATGTCGTGTGTCGATACGCGAAGACGAATCGGTCCAGCAGTTCCGCAACGGTGATGTAGTCGGGAGCCTGGATCGGGTCCGGCGTCATGACGTCGGCGACGGTGACGCCACCCAGCGCTTGACGCAGCAAAAGACCAGACTCTTCAGCACGGGCCGCACTGAGCAAGAACCAGCCCAGGAAGACCAACCAGACGCCCCCGACGATGTTCCCGGAGACCAGGAAGTTGATGACGCCCGCGGCGATCAACAGGAACGCGAACACCATCCCGACACGCGCGGCCACCCTCGTCGCGCCGACGCGATCCCCTGTGCGCTCCCACACCACCGCGCGCAGGATGCGGCCACCATCGAGCGGGAACGCCGGTACCAGGTTGAAGACTGCAAGGATGATGTTTATGGCGCCGAGCCAGTTGACCGTGGCGGCGCCGAGCCCCGGCGCGTGGCCTGCGGACAGACCAAGGCCGATCAGGAAGAACAGCCCACCCAGCACGAGGCTGGTGATCGGGCCGACCGCTGTGATCAGTGCCTCTGCTCGGGCGGAGTGCGCATCCCCACTCAATCGAGAGACACCGCCGAAGAGCCAGAGCGTGATCCCGTCCACCCGCACGCCCAGCCGCTGGGCTACCAGTGAGTGGGCAAGTTCGTGGGCCAGCAAGGAGGCGATGAAGAGGACCGCTGCTGTCACGCCGGCGACCCAGTACCACTCGGCCGCGCGGCCGGTCACCTCGGACGGGAAGAACCCACTCGCAAGGCTCCAGGCGATCAGAGCGACCACCACCAGCACGCTCCAGTTGAGACCGACCTTGATGCCGGCAATGCGGCCCAAGCTCAAGCTGTCGTCCACGGCACATGGATGGTAACGAGATTGGAGGCGTTGCGGGAAGACGGACAGCCTATTGACAGCATTGCTATCATCAAGTCATACTATTTCCACTGCATAACATCTTCCGTTGTGAGACGTGAATAGGAGGTTAACTCCAACGTCCAGGAGAGGCAACGTATGGACCTACAACCGGGTGGCATCATCGCGTGGATCATCGTCGGCATAGTTGCCGGGTGGCTCACTGGCCGTGTGATGAGAGGCAGAGGCTACGGAATCATCGGCGATCTGATCATCGGACTCGTCGGAGCCCTCGTGGGTGGTTTCCTGGCTGGGCTCGTCATTCAGGGCAGCGTCGGCCTCATCGGCAGCATCGTCGTTGCCTTCCTGGGGGCCGTGGTGCTCGTGGCCATCCTTAGGACCGTCAGCGGCGGTCGAGCGTCCGTTTAGCGGACGAACTCAAGTCCACCGTAGTTACATCTCATCGCCGGATTGGTGAGGGCGGCGGGCATTCATGCCGGCCGCCTTCCTTTTTGAGTGTGCTGGGAACCAGCGGGGGGGCCCGATACTGCGGCTGTCCGTGACCCCGTCGGCGGCTCGCCGTGCAGAGGGCCGGGTAGAGTCGGCCGTACGGCAAATGGAATGACCTGGGATCCATGGCGAATTACATAGGGCTTGGCTGATTTCGTTGGCCGCGGGGGGTGGCTGCTGGGTTTCCGCCTGGGCCAGCCTCCTGGATTCCTCCCTCCGCTGGTCGTACAGTGCCTGAAGATCGCGCTTGCCTGCGGCGTGGCGTGGTGGCTGGGACCTCTGTTTCACCTGCCGCAGCCCTTCAACGCCGTGCTTGCTGTGATCATCCTCATGCAGGGCAATGCCTACGGCTCTCTGCTCAACGCGATGCAGTTCTTGCTGGGCGTCGCGGTGGGGCTCTTGCTTGGAATCGGGGCCCACACGCTGTTTGGCATCTCACCGCTGGTGCTGGGCGGCATCATGTTCATCTGCCTGCTGTTGGGCGGCTGGCTCAAGGTTTCCAGCCAGGGCTTCAACAATCAGATCGCCATCTCCGCACTGCTCGTCCTGGCGTCAGGCAGCGCCGACAACGTCAGCCGCCTCTGGGAAACCGTTCTCGGAGGGGCTGTGGGCGTGGTGGTCGCCAGTCTCCTTTGGCCGCCGAATCCGGTTGGAAGGCTCCGGCAGGACTACCGCGAGCTCAAAGTGCGGTTGGCATCGGATGTACTTCGCACCCTGGAGCTGGTCGGGGTGGCCGCCGGCCCGGACGTCGCGGAGGCGAACAGGAGGAAAGTGCGCGAGCACAGCGAACTCGCGGACGCCGCCGTTGCGACCGTCGCTCCGGCTGAAGATGCCCTGCGCTGGAATCCCTGGCACGGCAGGCGCATCCACGACCTCAGTGGCCTCGAGGACCGGCTCCGGTTGATCTCGTACCTCTATCGCACGGTCCGAGCCCTGGCCCGTCAGGCCGCTAAGACCCCTTCGTCCGACCGCGGCAACGAGGCCGCGTGGGGTAGCGCTCGTCCCGACTTGCTGGCGGCCGGTTCGGGCCTGGTCGAAGCGGTGGATCGGCGGATGGTCGGGCAGGACGCGCGCCACACGGTGGGCCGGGCTCGCGAGGCCGTGCAGCGCTTCGCCGCCGCCGTGCCGAGCGAGCCTCGTGCCTTAGCACTGGTGACGGTGCTGGACGACCTCCTCACTGACGTCGAGGGATGGCGGCCTGACAACCTCGTCGATCCTGAGCGGCAGCTGGTGACCCGCATCCTTCGCCGGCTCGGCTGGCAGCAGCCGGCGGGCCGTTCGCTGACGGTCGATGGACACCTGGAATTCGAAGAGGAACTTGGTCAGGCGCGGATGCGGGGCCTCACAGGAGTACTCACCCGACAGCGGCGAACACCGACCGTTCTCGCGGACGTCGTACAGGCGGCGGGCATCAAAAGCGAGGCGGACGGCGGGGTTCGCGAAATCTCCCTGGCGCATATCAGGGGCTCGGAAAGCCGATCAATGGACTTCGACGTGTCGTTCCTCCCCCGACGCCGTCATCTGCGCCGAGGGTGGGTACGGCTCTACACAGAGATGGAGGAAGGCCGCCCGGTGCCACCGATCGACGTATACCAGGTAGGCGACGCGTACTTCGTGAAGGACGGCCACGATCGCGTGTCGGTGGCCAGACGCCTGGGGCGCGAGAGAATGCAGGCGCACGTGATCGAGGTCACGACGCGCGCTCCAGTGGGGTCGGATATGAGCGCCCGCGAGCTCTTGCAGGCCTCTGAGTACGCGAGCTTCCTCGAGACGACGGAACTGGACCGGCTTCGTCCCGATGCTCGGCTCGCCTGCAGCCAGCTCGGGCGCTACGACGTCATCTACGACCACATCGTCGGCCATCGCTACTTCCTCGGCGTCGATCGCGGTCATGAGGTGTCCGTGCCAGCAGCTGCTGTGAGCTGGTACGACTCTGTGTACCGGCCGCTGATGGACGTCGCCGGGGACCACGACTTGCAGTCGCGGCTTCCGGGATGGACCGACGCCGACATCTATCTGGCGTTGACGAGGCTCTGGCACGACCTCGACGAGGAGGGGCGGCCGGCCGGGCCGGAGGATGCTGCGGCGGCACTGCTGGCAGACCCCCCCGCCGTCACTCCGACCGGGCGGTTGCTTCGAGGTACGGGCCACCTGTTCAGATGGAGGCGATCGCGTCCGTGACCAGCTCTGCCAGGCTGGGGTGCAGGTGCTGGACTCGTCCCAGCTCGTGATAGTCCGCCTCTAGCTCCATCGCGGCGGCCACCTGGGCGATGACCTCGGTTGCGCCGGCACCGATCATGTGCCCACCCAGGATCTCGCCGAATTCCGGATCGACAACGAGCTTGAGCGCCCCCGTGGCTTCGCCACGCGTAATGCCGCGCAGGCTCGTCACCATCTCCCCGATGCCCACTGCGACCTGACTACCGCCGGCGGCTGCCCGCGCCTCCGTCAGGCCAACCGCCGCCAGCTCGGGGTGCGTGTTGACCGAGCGGGGGATCCGTTCGGGTCGGAATCGGGCCGAACCGCCCAGAGCATTGGTCGCCGCGACGACGCCCTGGGCTCGAGCCCGGTTCGATAGCCAGGGCGGTCCCGTCACGTCACCAGCCGCGTAGATACCCGGGACCGAGGTCTGGCATCGGGCATCGATGCCGATCTCGCCGCCGGCGGCGGTCATCACGCCTGTCGCGTCGAGGTCCAGGTCCGTAAGATTGGGCGCTCGTTCGTCGGCCGCGAGGACGGCGTCCGCGTCGGTTTCGTCGACGCCGGCGGAGCCAAGGAGAAAGCGGATGCCACGCTCCTCGAGCAGCAGCTGGAGCAGGCCGGCGATGTCGGCATCCTCCTCAGGCAGGATCCGCTCATCGGGCGCGCTCACCGTCACCGTGGTGCCCAGGTGATTGAAGAAATCCGCCCACTCGATGCTGAAGCGGGCGGCGCCGGAGACCAGAAGCCGATCCGGGGCGCCGGCCAGCGCCATGGCGTCCTCGTTGCCCAGCACCCGCCTGCCGCCGTTGCTCGCAGGCTGATGGAGCATCGTCATGGCGCCGGTCGCCAGCACCACGGGCGTGCTCTCGAAGAGGCGGCCGGCAGCCTGGACGCTCCTGGGGCCTGTGAAACGTGCGGTGGCGGCAAGGACCTCGATCCGTGCGGCCTCCAGGCTGACGCGCGTGAGACGGGCTGCGCTCTGCACCACCGAGCCGGACCAGGCTTGCATCCGGTCCCAGTTCACCCTGGCCGCGCCGACCTCGACCCCGACGCGGCTCGCGCCGAGCACCTCGTCCAGCACGGTGACCGTTCGATGAAGCGCCCCGGAGGGAATGCAGCCTGCGTGTACACAGGTCCCGCCCAGGCCGGAACGCTCCACCAGGGTCACCCGGGCTCCCAACCGCACTGCCGTTAGCGCCGCCCCGACTCCCCCCGGACCGCTTCCGACGACGAGGAGGTCAGTCATGAGCTGAGGCCGCGGTCAGCGCCCGGCGAATATCGATCACAAGCGGGCCGCTCCGAGTCACGCTTGCGGTCGCCGGGCCGTCGACCAGGAGCTCACGCTCGCCGTCCAGGGCAATGGTGCCGCCCGAGGCATCGAGGGTCACCTCTTCGCCGTGATGGAGGAGCCGATACTCGCTGACCACCACGTCGGCGGTGAGGCCCGGGGCCAGCACCGCGTGGACCGGGCGTCCCGACCGACCGCCGAGCTCGAGGTATAGACCACCAGGGTCCTCGGCGGCAACAGGATGGATACGGCCTCCGATGGACGAGAGGCCGACCGCCCACGGCTCCGCGCGCGCCAGCACGAGCGCCCGCACGCGGGCCACGTCCCAGACAGCGGCTGCGCCGCGAAATGCATCCCGGCAGGCTGCGGCGTCGACCAGTGCGAAGTCGTCGACAGCACTCGTGCGGACGGCGACCCTCTTCGACCGACGGCTCACCGCCCCCGCAGCCACCGCACCGGTCGCAACCAGGCCGGCGGCGAGCCCTGCCACCGTGCCTTCGACCATCGTCGGAAAGACGTTGTTGGTGCCGGTCGAAATCGCCACCAGTGGGATATCGGAACAGCCGGCGGCTACGGCCCGGTTGGTGCCGTCACCGCCAATCGTCACGATGGCACCGACGCCACCGGCCGACAGCAGCCGCGCGGCCTGGGTCGAGTCGGCTGCGCAGGCGCGTGGCGGAATTGGCAATGGTTCCAGTCGGACGGTTCGCCGCATGCCTTCGAGGGCCGCGGCGACGATCCCCACACCATCCGGCAGGTAGAGAACGGTGTCCACCTCCGCCGCCTCCAGCCCGCGGAGGACGCGGCGGACGATTGCCGCCTTCTCGTGGTGGGGGATCACCGAGGCCAGGCCGACCAGTCGCCGTATGTCCCGACCAGCCGCCGGGTTGACGATCAATCCGACCAGGGACGCCACCGGCTCAGGCCAACGAATCTGTGAGCGCCTGAAGGAAGCGCGCTGCCGGGGCGCCGTCGACCAGCCGGTGGTCGAAGGTCAGAGACAGCCATATGCTGGGGCGCACCTGCACGGTCCCCTCCACGACCACCGGCTTGTCGACGATGCGACCAATGCCCAGGATGGCGCACTGCGGCGGGTTGACTATGGGCGTGAACGAGTCGGCGCCGAACGAGCCAAGGTTGGAGATTGTGAACGTGCCGCCCTCGACCTCCTCCAGGTTGAGCGCGCCTGCCTGGGCCTTGCCCGTCAGCTCGACTCGGTCGGCAGCGATCTCACGAAGTGGCCGGCAGTGCGAGTTGCGGATGACGGGCACGATCAGTCCGTCTTCCAGCGCGACTGCAACGCCCATGTGGACGGCTTCCCAGGCGACGATCGTGTCGCCGTCAAGTGTCGCGTTCAGCAGCGGGTGCTCGGTCAGCAGCCTGGCGACGATCTCCACAAAGAGGTCCGTGTACGTCAGATGGATGCCGCTGGCCGCTTCGAAGCCTGGGGCCAGGCGCTCCCGAAGGCCGACCAGCCCGCTCACGTCCGCCTCACGCGAGATCGTGACCTGAGCCATGCCGTGGAGGCTGTCGTGCAAGCGCTCGGCGACCACCTTGCGAATTCCGGTGAACGGGATCGTGCGACCTGCGGCCGGCGGCGCCGGCGGGGCCGCCTCGCGTGCCGCAGCAAACGCTTCAACGTCGTCGGTCGTGATGCGCTTGCCGCCTGTGCTCGGGGCCACCTCGGCGATCTCGATGCCCAGGCCACGGGCCAGCCGCCGGGCGGCGGGCGAGGCCAGGACCTCCGGTGCTGCAGCCGGTGCTGCCGCGGCGACAGGCCGGCCACGCTGGCCCAGCTCCTGGGCCGGCGGAAAGGCGTCGCCGGCCTCCCCGATCAATGCCAGCAGGGCGCCGACAGGCAGCTCTGTATTGGGAGCGACCACCACCCGACCGAGCACGCCCGAGGCGGGCGACTCGACCACCGCGTTGATCTTCTCTGTCATGACCTCGAGCAGCGGCTTGCCCAGCTCGACTGCGCCGCCTTCAGCAACCAGCCAGCGCTTGAGCGTGCCCTTCTTCATCGCCATGCCCAGCTTGGGCATGCGGACCTCAGTAAGCACGGCTCAGAGGGTGGCGCGGATCGCGCCGAGGATGTTCTCGCTGGTCGGCACGTAGAAATCCTCGAGCGGCGGCGAGAACGGGACGGGCGTGTGCGGCGCGGTCACTGTCTGCGGCGGGGCGTCGAGGTCGTCGAAGGCCTGCGTGGCCACCAGGGCCACGATGTCGGTGGCCAGCGAACAGCGCGGATTGTCCTCGTCGACCACGACCAGGCGGCGTGTCTTTCGGACCGAGCTGAGGATGCTTTCCTCGTCCAGCGGTGAGACCGTTCGCGGGTCGACCACCTCCACCTCGACTCCCTCGCCGGCGATGGTCTCGGCCGCCTCCAGCGCGAGATGCACCATGCGTCCGATCGCGACCACCGTCACCCTGTCGCCAGGCCGCTTGACGTCGGCGCGGCCAAGCTCTACGACGTAGTCGCCCGGTGGAACCTCGCCCTGGATGTCATAGAGCAGCTTGTGCTCGAAGAACACCACCGGGTCGTCGTCGCGGATGGCTGCAGCCAGCAGGCCCTTAGCGTCCGCAGGGGTCGATGGCACGACGCATTTCAGTCCGGGCATGTGCGTAAAGACGGAGTAGTGGCAGCCAGAGTGCTGCCCGGCAGCGCGAAACCCGGCTCCGATCATGGTGCGGATCACCATCGGCACCGCCGCCTTGCCGCCGAACATGTAGCGCAGCTTCGCGCCCTGGTTGAAGATCTGATCCATGCAGACGCCGAAGAAGTCCACGAACATCAGCTCGGCGACCGGTCGCAGGCCGGTGGCGGCGGCCCCGACAGCCGCTCCGATGAACGCGGACTCGGAGATCGGCGTGTCGAGGACACGCTCTCTGCCGAACCGCTGAACCAGACCTTTCGTGACGCCAAGGACGCCGCCCCACGCGTCGTCGTGTTCGAAGCCGGGCACGGCGGCGCCGCCCGCAACGTCCTCGCCCATCAGCACCACTTTGCTGTCGCGCTCCATCTCCTGGGCGAGCGCTTCGTTGATCGCCTCGCGAAAGGTGAGCGTGCGGACTGCTACAGCCATGACTCCTCCTCCATCGGTTCTGAGGCTGCCGTCATTTCAGCGGTAGGAGACGTAGACGTCTGTGAGCGTCTCTTCGGGTGCCGGCAGTGGGCTGGCGTCTGCGAATGCGATCGCCTCGTCGACCTCTCGCTCAGCCTCCTGGTGGATTCGATCTACGTCCTCCGGGGTGAGCAGGTTGCGCTCGCCGGCCTGTTTGGCGAAGGTCGTGAGCGGGTCGTTCTCCCGGTATGCGGCCGACTGCTCGGCGGTTCTGTAGGTGACCTGGTCGCCCTCGAAATGACCGAAGTAGCGCCAGGTCTTGGCCTCGATCAGGGCCGGTCCATCTCCCCGGCGCGCACGAGCCAGCGCCTCACCGGCGGCCTCGTAGACGGCGATCACGTCGTAGCCGTCGACGGTGACGCCGGGGATGTTGTACGACGCGGCGCGGTCGGCGATGCTGGCCGCCGCACAGTGGTAGCTGACCGGCGTCGACTCTGCGAACTGATTGTTCTCGCAGACGAAGAGCACCGGCAGCTTCCAGATCGCGGCCAGGTTCATCGCCTCGTGCGTCGTTCCCTGCTCGGCGGCGCCGTCGCCAAAAAAGCAAACGGCGACTGCTCCGGTGCCCAGCACCTTCGCCGTCAGCGCCGCCCCCGCCGCGAGTGGCGGTCCGCCTCCCACGATGCCGTTGGCGCCGAGCATGCCGCGAGAGACGTCCGCGATGTGCATCGAACCACCCTTGCCCTTGCAGGAGCCGCCGCTACGACCGAACAGCTCCGCCATCATCTCGCTCGCCGGGACGCCCTTCGCGATGCAGTGACCGTGACCGCGGTGCGTCGAGGTGATGTAATCGCCGTCGTTCAGGTGGGAGCAGACTCCGACCGCGACCGCCTCCTCGCCGGCGTAGAGGTGGACGAAGCCGGGGATTCGGCCGTCGGCGAAGAGCTTTGCGACTCGCTCTTCGAAGGCTCGGATGAGCGCCATCCGCTCGTACATGGCCAGTGCCGTTTCCCGTGAGAGTTCCATGGCTCTGGCATACACCTGTGCGCGGGATCGGTCAACGGGTCTGAGCCCCTGAGTTGCCCTATCAGTCCGGCGGCAACTCGAGGCCGAGCTGGTTGGCCAGGAACGAGCTCGTGTCCACCGCCAGGTCGATCGATCGGCTGACCGCCCGGGCGCTGTGGCCGACCTCGGTCTCGGTCCGCAAGAGAACGGGCCGCTCTGTGGCCGCGGAGGTGGTCGCCCATTGCAGGGCAGCACACATCTTCCGGCCGTGCATCGGGTCGACCCGCGTGTCCGAAGCAAAGAGAGTGAACAGGACCGCCGGGTAGGCCGTGCCCTCGACGACGCGGTGGTAGGGCGAGTACCCAAGCAGCCACTCCAGCTCCTCCGGGACGGCGGCGCTGCCGTACTCATCGTTCCAGGTCGAGCCCAGCCCGAAGTGCTCGTAGCGGACCATGTCCAGGAGCGGCGCGGAGCAGACGACCGCTCGGTAGAGCTCAGGGCGCTGAGTGAGGGCGGCGCCTACCAGCAGGCCCCCGTTGCTGCCGCCGCTGATGCCCAGATGGTCGGTGTCGGTCCAGCCCTTCGCAAGCAGCCACTCAGCACACGCGGCGAAGTCGTCGAACACGTTTTGCTTCTGCTCACGGCGCCCGGCGCGGTGCCACTCCTCGCCGTACTCCGAGCCCCCGCGCAAGCCCGCGATCGCGTACACACCACCGGCCTCGGCCCACACCTCGTACCCGGGCGAGTAGGCAGGCGTCATCGACGCGTTGAAGCCGCCGTAGCCGGTCAGGATCACCGGCCGCCTGCCGTCCGGCTGGACGCCTTCCCGATGGACGAGGAACATGGGCACCCGCGTCCCGTCCTTCGATGTCACGAATACGTGATGGCTCGTGATGCCCGCGTGCTCCGACCAACCCGGGGGTTCGGCCCAGACACGGGTTGCGCCGGTGCGCAAGTCGTGGTGATAGACGCGGGGAGGGGTTGCATAGTCGGTGTACGAGAACCAGAGCTCGTGGCCGCCTTCCGGGCGACCGTAGGCGCCTGCGGAGCCGGCCCCGGGCAGCTCGAGCGGTCTGAGGAAGGCGCCCGTCTCGCGGTCGTGGAGGGCAATCGCGGTGATGGCGTCGCGCTCGTGGGCGACCACGAGCACGTCCGCGAGCACGTCCCATCCGCCCAGTACCGCCTCGGATTCGGGTATGAGGTCGCGCCAGTGCTCCGGCTGTGGATGAGCGGGATCGGCCACCGCCAGGCGCGCGCGGGGAGCGTTAAAGTCGGTGTGGATGTAGAGCCGCCCGTCGTGCGCTACCTGGCCCCAGCTCTTGGCCTCGACTCCCTCGTGGACGGTGGTCAGAGGGCCGCCTCTCTGCAGATCGGCAATGTACAGGTCCGTGCGGTTGGTGCCGGCCATCGACGCGCTGACCAGCAGCCACCGGCCGTCGGGCCGGGAGAGTGACGTGCCGAAGTACCAGCCGCGCCCGTGGCGGTCACCGAAGACCTCTTCGTCCTGCTCGGGATCCGAGCCGACGCGGTGCTGGTACACGCGGCGGTGAAGCTGCTCCTCGCCCTTCGGGCAACGGTCCGGGTGGATCCGGCGGGTGTAGTAGAAGGCGTCGCCGCCGGGCAGCCAGCTGACCCCGGAGTACCGGCAGCGGTCGATCGGCTCCTCGACCTGGCGACCGGAGGCAACCTCTATGAGGTAGAGCTTCGATTCCTCGTCGCCTCCCCTGGAGAGCTGGTACGCCAGCAGGTCGGTCTCCCAGGACGGCGAGTACGCGTCGAGGGTCGTCGTGCCCGAGGGGTCGATCGCCGTCGGGTCGATGAGCACCCTCTCCTCGCCGTCGGACTCATGTACGAGCAGCTTGCCGTGCTCCTCACCACCCAGCCGCCGCATGAAGAAATAGCGTTCCGGGTCGCCGAGCCAGTGCGGCCCGGACACGTACCCAACTGATAACAGCTCGCGGTAGCGCTGGCGGAGGTGGTCGCGGCCGGGGAGGGCGTTCAGGACAGCACGACAGAGGCCGTCCTCCGCCTCTGACCACACGACAGCCTGCGCAGAGCTTGGGTCCTCGAGCCAGCGGTACGGGTCTGGGATGCGGTGGCCGTGAAGGTCGTCCACGACATCCCCGCGGTGAGCGAACGGGTACGACAAGGGGCCAACCTGCATGTGGGGCGAAAGAGTACCGCCGTCAGTCTCTTCCCCGCGGGAGTCGGGGAGTACCCGGCGAAGCCGGGGGAGGGGGGAGCGGGAGGGGGGAGCTCAATGGGGAGGGTTCGCCGGCCCCCAGCGGCCCTGATGCGCGTTGGTTGACAGCACCCCCCGGCGGATCTACGATCGGTTCCCGCCATGAAGCCGCCCGCCTTTCAATACGTCGCGCCCTCGACGCTCGACGAGGCGCTCGCGATTCGAGCAGAGCACGGCTTCGACAGCGCTCTGCTGGCCGGTGGCCAGAGCCTGATCCCACTCCTCAACCTGCGCATCGCGTTCCCCGCGGTGGTGATCGACCTCGGCCGTGTGAAGGAGCTGACCGGGATCCACTCAGCCGACGGAGGCCTGGCGATCGGCGCGATGACCCGCCAGTGCGAAGCCGAGCGCTCCGACCTGGTCCGGGAGCGAGCGCCGCTGGTCGTGCAGGCGTTGCACCACATCGGTCACGGCGCGATTCGCAATCGCGGCACGATCGGTGGCAGCCTTGCGCACGCCGACCCCGCGGCCGAGCTCCCCGCCGTTGCGCTCGCGCTCGCCGCGGAGCTCGTGGTGCGCAGCACACGGGGCGAGCGTACGATCCCGGCCGATGACTTCTTTCGTTCGTACCTGACAACGGCGCTGGAGCCGGACGAACTGCTCGTCGAGGTCCGGCTCCCCGCGGTGAACGGGGGCTCGTCGTTCCAGGAGGTGGCGCGGCGGCATGGAGACTTCGCCCTCGTGGGCGCGGCGGCCGTCGTCGCGCTGGATGGAAGGGCGATTCGAGACGTCAGGCTGGTTCTGATGGGGGTTGGCCCCAAGCCAGTCCGCGCAGCGGGGGCGGAAGCAATGCTCAGGAACGTCCAGCCAAGCGAGGCGGCCTTCGCGGAAGCGGCCCAGGCGGCTGTCGCCGGCCTCGAGCCGACCTCGGACATTCATGCCACAGCGGACTACCGGCGCCGCGTCGCCGGTGTTCTGGCGCGGCGTGCGCTCGTGGAGGCAGCCTCGTGACCATCCACATTGACGTCACTGTCAACGGCACCAGGCATTCCGTGGCAGCCGATCCGCGCAAGACGCTGGCAGACTTCCTGCGCGACGACCTCGGGCTGACGGGGACGCACCTTGGGTGCGAGCACGGCGTCTGCGGAGCCTGTACCGTCCTGCTTGACGGCGGTTCGGCTCGCTCGTGCTTGACGCTCATCGGCCAGGCGAACGGCAGCGAGGTGATGACGATCGAGGGACTCTCGAACGGCGAAGCGCTGCACCCGCTGCAGGAGGCGATGCGGGACAGCCACGGGTTCCAGTGCGGCTTCTGCACGCCCGGCTTCATGATGACCGCGGTCGAGCTGCTGCGCTCGAACCCGAAGCCGACCGAGGCCGAGGTGCGTGAGGCGATCTCGGGCAACATTTGCCGCTGCACTGGTTACCAGAGCATCATCGAGGGCATCCTGCTCGCGGCGGAGAGAGGCTGATGACCATTCCGGCGACGCGCTACATCGGGCAGAGCGTGCTCCGCATCGAGGACATGCGTGTGCTCACCGGGCGTGGCCGCTACATCGACGACCTCCGTCTGCCGGGAATGCTGCATGCCGTCTTCGTCCGCAGTCCTATGGCCCACGCGCGGATCGTCTCCATCAACGTCGAGCGGGCTCGACAGATGCCTGGCGTGGTCGACGTGATCACCGACCAGGAGCTGGTCGCAGGAACTGCGCCCATGCTGGTGCACACGGAGATGCCGAACTACAGAAGCCCCGTCTTCCGCCCGCTCGCGAGTGACAAGGTTCGCCACGTCGGCGATCCGGTTGCGCTTGTGGTCGCCGAGAGCCGCCACCTCGGCGAAGACGCGCGGGACGCCGTCGACGTGGAGTACGAGCCGCTGGACGCGATCGTGACGGCGAAGGAAGCGCAGGACCCGTCGAAACCGCTCGTTTTCGACGACATGGAGACGAACATCTCGTTCGGCGACAGCCAGACGTACGGCGACCCGGACGCGGCTTTCGCGGAGGCCGATCGGGTCGTCCGGCTGACCCTGCGGACGCCGCGAGCGATGCATGTCCCGCTGGACACGCGTGGCGGCCTCGCGGACTACGACCCGGGTACCGGCGAGCTGATCTACCACGCGACGTCGCAGGCTCCGCACATGGTTCGGTTGGGTCTTGCCGAGATCCTTCGCCACCCGGCTGATCGACTGCACGTCGTGGCGCCGGACATGGGCGGCGCCTTCGGCCAGAAAGGATTTATGGCCCGCGAGGACGTATGCGTCTGCTTCGCCGCCACGAGATTGGGCCGCGCGGTCAAGTGGGTCGAGGACCGGGTGGAGAACCTGACTTCGGCGACCCACGGCCGCGGCGAAGAGATCGACATTGGGGCCGCCGTAAGGAGCGATGGCACCATCCTCGGCCTGGAGGCCAAGTTGATCATCGACCAGGGCTCGTACCCGCTCCCGCTGCCGTCGGCGCTATTCGGAGCGATCGTCCGCACGGTTCTGCCCGGCCCATACCGGATCGACAACCTGCGCTGGGAAGAGGTCGACGTCGTCACGACCAAGACGTCGTTCGGGCCCTACCGAGGCCCGTGGGCGGTCGAGACTCTGGCGCGCGAGGTGCTGATCGACCGGATTGCGGTCGAGCTGGGCCTGGACCCCGTCGACGTCCGGCGGAAGAACATGGTCGGCCTCGATGAGCAGCCGCGAAAGATGGCTACCGGTGCCACGCTGGACGGAGCGGCGTCGATGGACAGCCTGGAGCGGGCGGTTGACCTCATCGGCTACACGTCGTTCCGCGGCGAGCAGAAGACGGCCCATGAGCAGGGCCGGCTGCTGGGCATCGGCTTCGCGACGTACATCGAGGGTGCGCCCGGGCCGCCCGACATGTCTGCTGCGATGGGCTTTCCGCCGCTGCCCGAGCGAGCCGTGGCCCAGCTCGAGCCTGACGGGCACCTGACTGTGTTCACTGCGCAGTCGCCGCACGGGCAGGGGCACGAGACGACGCTGGCGCAGATCGCGGCAAGCGAGCTGGGCGTGCCCATCGAGAACGTACGCGTCGTCCACGGCGATACGAGGACGGCGCCGTTCAGCCCGATTGGGACCGGCGGCTCGCGGGCCGCGACGATGGCGAGCGGCGCCGCCCTGCTGGCAACCCGCTCTGTGAAGACGAAGGTGCTCAGCTTCGCGGGCGGGATGATGGAGATCTCGCCTGAGGACCTGGACATCGTCGACGGCTTGGTCGTGCCGAGGGATGCACCGAGCCGCGGCATGCCGCTCGGCCAGATCGCCGCGGCGACGTACTTCGCTTCGCCGGCGGGTGAGCAGCCCGGGCTGCGCAGCGAAGCGCTTTTCACCGAGGCCGCGCGGGGCGGTTGGTCCGGTGGGACGCACGTTGCAACCGTAGAGGTCGATCCCGAGACCGGAACTGTCGCGATCCAGCGCTACGTCGTCGCCGAGGACTGCGGCAAGATGATCAACCCGGCGATCGTCGAAGGCCAGATCCGCGGAGGGGTCGCACAGGGGATCGGAATCGCGCTGCTGGAGGACGCGCACTACGACGAGAGCGGCAACTTCCTGGCGAGCACGTTCATGGACTACCTCCTGCCGGGCTCCATGGAGGTGCCACGGATCGAGATAAGGCACCTCGAGAGCGACCTCTATGAAGTCGATTATCGCGGCGTGGGCGAGGGTGGCACGATCGCGGCGCCGCCCGCCGTCGTGAACGCGGTGGCGGACGCATTGGGGGGCGTCGCGGTGACCCAGCTGCCGCTCACACCGGCCCGCGTCCTGGAGCTGCTGGACAGCCGGCAGCGCGGCTGAAGCCCGATGCGGACGTTGGCACCAATGTCCGCATTCAACGGGCCTGCAAAGCGGACTTCGGTGCCGATGTCCGCTTTGCGCGCACTGGGCGCTCTGGCATCAGCGCTTGCCGCACCTGGGCGACCATCGCCTCCGGCCTGCGGTACACCGCTGAACTCGTGAAACGGAGAAGTCGAATCCCGAAACGGACCAGGAGGGCGTTGTGCCGGCGATTGTCGTCGACCAGCCTCGCGCGGTGGTGGTCACCGTCGAACTCGATCCCGAGCTTGGCGGCCGGAAAGTAGAAGTCCAGGCGTGCCGACGGCATACTGTCCGGATCGCGGATCTCGACCTGAACCTCGGAGCGTGGAAGGCCACCGAGTATGAGCACACCGGCTCACGAGCCGACGGTGCAGGGCCCAGTCGAGTGCGGCCACGGCCTCGATCAGCGGCTGGTGGCGCGCGAGGTCGAACCAGGTCCGAATGGCGGACGTGACCGGCATCCCGTCGACCTTGATGACGTCTTGCGGTCCCAGGATGCCTCGGCGCACCTTCAGACCCACGCGTCCCAACGGCAGCGTCTCTCGGCACCGTGACCTCGGTTGGCGCGCCGGCGACCAAGTCGAGGCCGCGAATGCGCGCGGCGGTCAGCCCGCTGAAGGCGCTGCCAAGTGGGAGGCTCCCACAGAGGGCAGCCAGCTCCCTGCTTGGCTCCCGGGCCAGGCCTGCCCAGAGGTAAACGCCGCGCGCCAGTCGCGTGAAGTTGGGCCGCCTCAGCCGCTGGCGGCGGATGCCGCAGGCCTCTGCCTCGGCGACGCTGAATGGGCCGCGCCTGAGCGCGTCTGGGACGTGCAGGATGCGCGCCATCACGCCAGGGTGATCGGTGTGGCCTCATGAGGCAACCCTGCTTGTAAAGACGCGCCGCCTGGGGCAGGCAAAGCCGACATCTGCACCAATGTCCGCATTCGGCTCCTCTTCAAAGAGGACTTCGGTGCCAATGTCCTCTTTGCGCGCTCGGTCAGCTGATCGGCTCGATGCGGGCTCGGGCGTCCCCATGGCGGGCGACCAGGCGCACAGGGCGGCCACGCACCCAGAGCTTATCCACTTCGACTGCCTCCCACAGCTCGGGCATGACCACCGGCCGCCGAGGCCAGCGCTCCGGATCATCCGACCCGAGGACGAGGCCCGATAGACCGTACAGACAGCCGGTGAGGAAGCCCCCGACGTTTGCGACCAGCGGCCCCGCCCGGGGCCGGTCGGGAAACCGGCTGCTGAACTCGTTGGCAACACGCCAGGGCTCGTCGATGAAGGCCCCGTAGCCCTCTTCGAACAACCTGGCGGAGAGAGCGCGATCGCCGAGCCAGGCGGCCCAGACGCCCATGGGAGCAGAGAGCATCGGATAGCCCACATAGGGCCCCACCCGATCCAGGTAGAACTGCAGGGTTGCCCGCTCCACCCGCTGATCAACCTGGTACGGGAGAGGGAAGAGTCCGGCCAGCGCCTCCGGCGTGGAGGTCGCGACGTCACCGGCGTATCGGTACCCCTCATGGTTCAGGATGACGCCGGATTCCTCGTCGACGGGCAAGAAGATTCGCTCAGCGATATGCTCCCATCGCTCGGGGGCTGGCCCACCAAGACGCAGGCGCCGGCTCATCGCCGCCGCCTCCCGCAGAACAACCGCCGCCGCCATGTTGACGTACGCGTTGTTGTCCACTGGGGTGCCCTGCTCCGCGATGCCGATGCACTGGCGTATCTCGTAGCCGCGCTCGGTCTCCAGGACCCGGTCCTCGATCCAGGAGGCGACCCCTGAGACCACGGGCCAGGCATCCCACCGCTCGAACTGGACATCGCCGGTGGCGTGAACGAACCGCGCGAACGCATACGCCACGCTCATGTTGACGTGCTGCTCGAAGATGATCCGCGGTGCGCTCAGCCGGATCACTTCCTCGCCGTCCACGGGGCTGCCGGCCCAGGGGAATTGAAGCCCCGCGTAGCCGTTCATGGCCGCGTTGCGTCGGGCAGCATCCTGCCGGCGCAGGCGGTAGTCGAGCATCGCCCTCGCCACCTCTGGCTGCGTCAGGATGAACACCGGCAGGGCGAACGCCTCGATGTCCCACATGACGTGGCCTCGGTAGTAGTGGTAGTTGCGCCAGGCAGCGAGGCCGAACATCGAGGTGCTGAAGAGGGAGGCACGATGGGCCGACGCGTGAAGGTAGTAGTAGGAGGCGTCGACGATCCCCTGCCATCGCTGGTCGGCGCCGACGAGCCGGACTCGTCCCTTCCAGAGCTCGGCCCAGAGGGCTCCATTCTCACGGCGGATGGTGTCGAAGCCGCGGACCGTACCGAGGAACGCCATTCGCGTGGCCTGGCGGTCCGGCTCGCTGTGGAGAGCGCTGGGCAGCAGGCTCGTGATCTGCCTCAGCACGTAGCGCCGTCCGGGCTCGGCGTGCAGTGCGTATGAGGTCGAAAGCGGCGCCTCCTGGTCCACGTCCTCGACCCAGCGGCGCACGTTGTCCGCCCCGCCGAAACTCGTCGTGTAGGCGACGCCACACGTGGACAGCCCACCCCTGGTTTCCCATTCCATCAGGCCGTCGACGACCCGCTCCTCGGTCCCTGGCGTCGTCGTCCGGCGCGACACCCTTTGGCCGTGGATCTGTGTGTGGTCGAGTCCCCCGGCGAGCCTCAAGTCGCACTCCCTGTCGACCTCCACCACCATCTCCTTCAGCACCAACGTCGGCAGGGACCGGCTGCAGAACGTCAGTACCTCGATTCGAGCGGCAACATCGGCTGCCTGGAAGCGAAGCTGGGTCCGCAGCTCGCCGCAGGAGAAGTCGTAGGCCTGCTCCACGAACCCGACCAGTTCCGGGTGCCAGGCGAGGCTGCGGCCGTTGATCTCCACGTCTCCGGCCAGCGGATAAGGAGCTTGCGCGAAGCCCTCGCCATCCTCCACCGGATCGAGCTCGACCAGCCCATTGACGATGCAGTTGCCCTCCAGCAGTGGGATGCGTCCGATTCGCAGCCCGATCAGGCCGTTGGAGAGGTATGCCGGCAGGTAGCTGGGGAGATAGTCGGTGACGGCCGGCGGACTGATCGGCGAGGCTGATCTTCCTGACTGATCCACAGACTTGTATGTTGCTGCCGCTTCCAACCGGCTTGCAAACGGAGCGCTACTATCGGGGGGTGGCGGATCGCCTGCTGCTCTCTCAGGTCGTTGGCCGGCCGCTGGTCGGCCCTGGCCAGGACCAGGTCGGCCGTGCAGCCGATCTGGTCGTTCGTCTCGGGGATGGAGCGTCGCCCGTCGTAACAGGAGTGGTTCTGCAGGACGCGGGCCGCGACACGTTCGTGCCGCAATCGGACCTCTCGCACCTGAGCCCGACCGAGGTGCGCCTGGCTGTCGACAGGGTGGGCACGCGACCATTTGAACGTCGCCCGGGTGAGGTGCTGCTAGCCCGGGACGTTCGCGGACGAGCCGTCATCGACGTCAGCCGGGCCGAGCTCGTCCGTGTGCAGGACCTCGTCCTGACAGGGGAGGGCGCTGACTGGCGCGTGGCCGCGATAATCCCAGCTCCCGTCACCACGCTGGTCGGATGGCTCAAGAAGCTGTGGCATCGCGAGCCGCCGATCGAGGAGGTGCCCTGGGGAAACGTCGAGCCGCTCTTCGGGCACGTGCCGACGGCTGCCCGCAGCCTGCCGCTGCCGCGGCTATCGCGACTGCGCCCGGCGGACATCGCGGACATCGTCGAGGAAGCGTCCCACGAGGAGGGCGAGGAGATCCTGACAGTCGTCCACGGTGATTCAGCTCTCGAGGCTGACGTCTTCGAAGAGCTCGATGAGGAGCATCAGCTGGAATTCCTGAGAGACCGGCCAGACGGGGAAGTGGCCGAGGTCCTGGGCAATATGGCGCCCGACGACGCCGCAGACCTGCTGATGAAGCTCGACCAGGAGCGCCGGCGCCCGGTGCTCGACTTGCTCCCCGAGGCGAAGCAGCGCAGGATAAGCCGGCTGCTGGGCTACGGGGCGGACACAGCGGGCGGCCTGATGAGCACTGAGTTCGTGGCCGTTCCGGAGGACGCCCCGGTGGCAGAGGCGCTGGCGCGGATTCGAGCGTTGCCCGAGGTCCCGGAGACACTGACCGACGTCTTCACCCTATCGGGGGACCGGCTTGCTGGCTCGGTGTCGCTGGTGCGGCTGGTACGGGCCGATACGTCGGCCCGCATCGCGGACCTCATGACCCGCGACCCGATCGCGGTCTACGCTGACGCTGACCTACCCTCTGTGGCCCTGCAGATGGCGGACTACAACCTGGCAGCCCTCGCGGTCGTCGACCCTGACGGCCACATGACGGGCGTGATCACCTACGACGACGTCATCGCGGCCATGCTGCGGCCGGAGTGGCGCTGGCGCGGCAGGCCGGACGAGGCCCGTCCAGGCCGCCGACAGCCGGCTCCTGCGGGACCGCGCTGAGTCAGTGGCTCGTCGCCAGCTGGACACTCTTGACCAGCAGTAAGAGCACCGCCACCACGAGGTAGACCCGGAGTCCACCGACCGCGACCACTCGCATCGGCGACCAGGCCGGTCGATCCAGCAGGGCGAGGGGAGGCATCGTCCATCGCTCTCGGTCACGTCGCTGGCGCGCCCGGTCGACTCGCTCGGGCGGCCTGCGGACGAGCCAGGCAACGCCGAATCCGACGAGGGCGATCACCAGCGCTGCGCCCAGGACAGCAGTGAGGAGCGTGACATTCAAGCCGCTGAAGAGCGTGGTCACGGTTAGGATCACGGAGAGCATCAGGAGCACCGAGATGATCACCACGGCGACAGCGTTCAGCCAGGCCGCGTTCACCCACGGCCCGAGCACGGCGCGATCGTTGCAGAGGAGCAGCAGGAACACGCTGGCACTGGGGAGAAGCACACCCGCCAGCGCCTGCACAGCGGTCGTGATCAGACCAAGAGGCGCTCGGGGGATCAGCACGATCGCAGCCGCCATGACCACAAGGCCGATGAAGGACGCGTAGAAACCCCTGGCCTGGCCCAGGCCGCGGTGCAGCGAGTGGTGGATCCCGAAGGTGTCCCCGAAGGCATAGCTGGTCGCGAGCGTGACCGCTGCCGCACCGATCAGTGAGGCGTTGAGCAGGACGACGGCATACATGGTGCCGGCCGCCGACCCGAGGCGGTTGCCGAGGGCGGCTGCCGTCCCGGCTGCGTCGGTGAACTTCCCGAAGTCGGCTGTCCCCCCGAACGCAAACGCGCACGTGACGACGATCGCCGTGGCCGCGATGACGGTGACGAAGGAGCCCACGACCGTGTCGAGACGCTCGTAGGCGATCCAGCGCGGAGTGATGCGCTTGTCGACGATGTTCGACTGCTGGAAGAAGAGCTGCCAGGGCGCGACTGTGGTCCCTACGATGGCGACGATCAGCAGCACAGCGTCACCCGTCAATCCGCCCTGGACGCTGGGCACCACGAAGTCGCGCGCCACGGGACCCCACTGGGGGTGGCTCAGGAAGAGGAGCGGGATGACCAGGAAGTTGGCGGCGATGAAGACGAACATGACCCGCTCCCAGCGCGCGAAGCTGCCCGTGGCGGTCGCGGCGATCAGGATTGCGGCGGCAACCGGCACCGAGATGTAGGAGCTCACGCCGAAGTGCTGGAGAGCGAGGCCGACCCCGATGAACTCGGTGACCAGCGTCACGAAGTTGAGGATGAAGAGATCGCCGACTGAGAAGAGCCCCCAGAAGCGACCGAATCGCTCGAAGATCATCTTGCCGTGCCCGACTCCCGTCACCGCGCCCAGGCGGACGACCATCTCCTGATTGACGATCAGCACCGGGATCAGCAGCAGCAACACCCAGAGCAGACTGGTCCCGTAGTTCTGACCCGCCTGGCTGTAGGTGGCGACGCCGCCGGCGTCATTGTCGCCCACCATGACGATGATTCCGGGACCGACGATGGCGAGCAGGGCAAGGAGGCGCTGCCGGTAGGTCCGCGGTCGGTCGGCACTTAGCCGAATGCGACCGAGCGCGCCCTCGATGTCGCCCATGTGAGCCTCATCGAGGACCTGACGCTCGAGTGGCGGCTTGCGTATGGGTTCGGACACCACTGTAATTGTGCCGATCGGCCGGCCGGCGGACATTTGCGGCGACGTCCTCTCTGGCCGGCGTTCAGAGCTCCGCCGCCGCCTCCCCGGTTTGCGCACAGTAGGCGTAGAGCGCATCACAGACCACGAATCCACGCGCCAATCGCTGGGCGTCGTTCTCGGAGTCATCGCGGATGCCGTCGAAGATGGCCAGCACCCCGGGCGCAACGGCCGGCGTGGGTTCGTCCTGTGGGAGGTCCGCTGCGCGAACGATCCGCGCCATGCGCGTCAGCGCATCGTCGGTGAGCTCGTACTTGTCGATCAAAGCCTCCAGCGTGCAGCGGCCACGATGGTGGCCGAGCTCCACTCCCCGGAAGTCGAACGGGATGCCCGAGATGGCGGTGAGGTTCCGGGTCCTGGGCACGAACTCGAACGTCGCGTCTGGATCAATGAAGCGCCGGATGGCCCAGGCGGTCGCGATGCGGTCGATGTGGATGCGCTCCCGTGTGACGAAGTGCATGATCTAGTGTCCCCTCAACGCGATCGGCCATCCGTCACCGGGGTCAGCTTCGAGCTGATGCCCTGCCTGAAGGCGAGGCACTGGTCGACCGTCTCCGCAGCCTCAGCCCTGCCACCGGCGCCAAAGTAGTCTCGATCCCGGATCTTTCGGAATCTGCGCTGCAGGGCGACCAGCTCCTTCTCCGCTCTGAGCCGCTGGGCAAAGTCCCCTTCAAGGCGAGGAGGCCGAAGAGCCCGCGACAGAAAGGCGCTGGCATCGGCCCTCAGCTCGTCATACTCCGCTTGCCTGTCGGCGTTCATCTGCTCGCGCACCTTCCACTCCTCCAGCTCACTCAGCTCGGTCACGGGGAGGACCCAGGCCACGCCGTCCTGCTCCTCGACCTCCTGCGCCAGCCAGTCCAGCTGCTCCTGCAGGTCGTCGCGAAAGGGCAGGATGGCCGCGCCAGGAGTGAGCACAGCCGCACCCAGTCTTCGCAGCGAGCGCCAGAGCGTCACCCGAGGGGTGCTCGAGCCGCCAGGCAGCCGCCAGGTCAAGACGAGCCACTCAGCCGTCGCGCTGGACATATGGCCAGACATCGAGATAGATTGCGCGAAAGATCATCCGAAACGTATGTTACATTTCAAATAGGCTGGCGGCTATCGGTTCAAATGCAGACAGGAGGTCTTGACGTGAAGTGGGTGACTCGCAAGAACGCGAACGTGGACCGCGTCGCGTGTCCATGGCTCATCCGTCGCTTCGTGGACGCGGATGCGGAATTCCTCTACGTGCCCACCGAGGAAGTGGCCACGGTTGCCGAGCGGGACGGTGCCATCCCTTATGACGTTAAGGACGTCGAGCTGAGCCATGTGGACGGGCGCTGCAGCTTCGAGTCGATCATGCTCAAGTACGCCCTCACCGACCGCGCGCTCGAGCACCTGGCGAGGATCGTGCACGGTGCCGACGTAGCCGCCGACATCGACATCGTGCCCGAAGCGAGAGGCCTGTACGCCATTGCCCATGGGTTCGCCCTCGTGCACGGCGACGATGATCACGCGAAGATCCGTCTCGAGACACCGATGTATGACGCGCTGTACGCCTGGTGCCAGAAGCAGGTGGCCGAGGGTCGGTGACACTCGGTGGCGCTCACCTCCGTCGGTTCGATCGCCGTCCCTCCCCGTAGCCCCACGTCCTTCGACCACGGGGACGTGCACCTGGCGAGCGGACGCATCTTCGTAGCCCACACGGCCGCCGACAGCGTCGAGGTGATCGACGGCGTGCGTCAACTGCACATGGGAACCGTCCCGGGCTGTCCGGAGGCGAGCGGGGTCCTCTGCGCGCAGGACGAGAAGCTCGTGTTCGCAGCGGCCCGCGGCGCCGGCAAGGTTCTGGTGATCGACGCCGATGCACAGGTGGTGCAGAAGGAGCTGGCTACCGGCCCGAGGCCCAACGGCCTGGCCTGGGACGATCGGCGGAAGTTGTTGCTGGCGGCGGACGTCGAGGACTTCTCAGTTCGCTTGCTCAACCCGCAGAGCGGTGGGACTGTCGGGCAGGCAAAGCTGCCTGGCCGACCCCGCTGGTGCTTCTACGATCGCCCTGGCGATCGCTTCCTCGTCAACGTCAACGAACCGCCATGCGTGGCGCTCTTGAGCGTCGATCCTTTCCGCTTGGCCCGCTGCTGGCAGGTGTCTTCGCCGGGCCCCCATGGGCTCGACCTGGACGTCGCGGGCCGCCGCGCCTTCGTAGCGTGCGATGGCGGCCAGGTCGTGGCCCTCGATCTCAGGTCGGGGCACGAAGTCGAGAGCGTGCCGATCACGGGACCCCCCGATGCGATCTGGTACAACTCCGAGCGGCGGCTCCTCTACGTCGCGATCGGGACGCCGGGGCTGGTGGAGGTGATCGATACCACGGCGATGGTGACCCGGGGGCAGGTGGTGACGGAGATCGGCGCTCATACGATGGCGTTCGACCGCTCCCGCCAGCAGCTGGCCGTCTTCCTGCCCGCTACGTGTCGGGTTGCGCTGTATCGCGACGCGTAGCGGGCTGAGCTGGCTTCAGCCGGACGGAAAGAAGCTCCTGGTCACCAGGGGGCTGCGCACCTTCGGCTATGGCTATCTCGCCGTGGCGCTGGGTCTCTACTTGCAGCAGCTCGGTCTGAGCTCCTTCCAGGTCGGACTGGTCCTGACGGCGGCGGTCGCGGGCTCGGCGTTGATGAACATCCTCTGGTCGCTGGTCGCCGACCGGTTCGGCCGGCGCCGGGCCATCGCGACCATGGCAGCCCTGATGGTGGCAGGCGGCCTCGTATTCGCCCTCGGCGACCGGCTCTGGCTCCTGATCCTCGGCGCATTCACTGGCACGATCAGCGCAAGCAGTGCTGAGGTGGGTCCCTTCGTGACCGTCGAGCAGGCGATCCTCCCCCAGACGGCGCCCGACGAACGCCGCACGTGGCTGTTCTCGATCTACGACACGGTAGGGAGCCTCGCGGGCGCTGCCGGCGCCCTCTTCACCGGCGCGGTCGCGCTCTTTGCCAGATTCGGGCTCACGGGCGCCGGCTCCTATCGGCCCCTGTTCGTGATCTACGCCGGGATCGGGTTGCTCAATCTGGTTTTCTTCCTGAGCTTGTCGGAACGCGTCGAATCTGCCAGGGTCGACCGCCAGCGCCGGCTCACCGGGCTCCATCGGTCGACCGGGTTGGTTGCCAAGCTGTCCGCACTGTTCGGCCTGGACGCGCTGGCCGGCGGCCTCGTCCTCCAGTCGATCGTCGCCTACTGGTTCCACCTCCGTTGGGGGCTTTCGCCGGCGACGCTGGGGGTGCTCTTCTTCTGGGCAGGCCTCCTGTCAGGGGCCTCCCTGCTGGCGGCCGGCTGGATGGCCCAACGGTTCGGGCTGCTGAAGACGATGGTGTTCAGCCACCTGCCGTCGAACCTGCTGCTGATCCTGGTGCCGGTGGCGCCCGCAGCATGGCTCGCAATCCTCCTCTTCCTGGCGCGGATGAGCGTTTCCCAGATGGACGTGCCGACTCGGAAGTCCTACACGATGGCGGTCGTCGCGCCAGACGAGCGGACGGCGGCGGCAGGCATAACCAACGTGGCTCGGACAGTTGCCAGCGCCGTCTCTCCGCTTGTGAGCGGGGTGGCCATTGGCATCGGCGCGCTGGGGTTGCCGTTCTTCATCGCCGGCGGGCTCAAGGTCGTCTACGACGGCCTCGTCTATGCGACGTTCAGAAACGTCCGCCCACCCGAAGAACAGAAGCTGTCCTGACGTGAGCGGCCGGCGTCCGGTATACAGGTAAGGTGGCTGCACAGAGGCCCTTGACGACCACCGCACTGGCGCGTACCGCGCGAAGGCCCGTCATCCGCCTCGGACATGAGCCGGATCTTCCCGGCAGTGAAGAGGCGATCGACGCGATCGAGGCAATCGCGGATCCGCTGGACCGCTACGCTCGGGCGACCGAGGAGCAGGGCAGGTACGAACAGGCCGCCAAGAGAGCCGGTCAGATCCGCGCACTGGCGGCACTCGCCATTCACGAGCTCGGGGCGTCGTACGCCACCATCGCCCATGTCACAGGGCTCACACGGTCGCGCGCCCAGCAGCTCGTGGAGGCCGGCAGGAGGCTTCGCGGCGGCAGCCCGGGGTCGGCTGCATAGGGCCGCTTTGCGACAGCGCGGGCCGTGATGGGCGAGCATTGACTGAGGGATGTCCGCAGTAGAGCTCGTCCTCGGCTTGATGGTGCCCATCACGGTGCTGGCACTGCTCGCTCGCCGGCTGAACGTGCCCTACCCGATCCTCCTGGTTCTCGGCGGCCTCGTTCTCGGCTTCGTCCCTGGGCTTCCTCCGGTCACCCTCGCGCCCGACCTCGTCTTCCTGATCTTCCTCCCGCCGCTGATCACGGCGGCGGGCTGGTACACCTCGGTCCAGGACCTGAGGACCAACCGGAGGCCCATTGCGCTGCTGTCCGTGGGCCTGGTGTTGTTCAGCACGTTCGCGGTTGCGGCAGTAGCCCATGCTGTGATCCCCAACCTCGGCTGGGGTCCGGCATTGGTGCTTGGGGCCATCGTCTCTCCCACGGACGCCGTGGCGGCCACGGCCATCATGGACCGGCTTGGTGCTCCTCACCGCCTCATCGCGATCCTGGAGGCTGAGAGCCTCCTCAATGACGCCACCGGGCTCATTGCCTGGCGATATGCGGTTGCAGCAGTCGTCGCGGGCACCTTCTCCCTCTGGATGGCGGGGGCCCAGTTCGTGCTCTCCCTGGTCGCCGGCGCGGCGATCGGACTTGCGGTGGGCTGGACGCTGGTCCAGGTCTGGCGGCGCCTCGACGACCCGCTGGTGGGAATCACGCTCTCCTTCCTGGCGCCATATGCAGCCTTCGTGTCCGCGGATCAGATCCTGCATGTGTCAGGCGTGCCCGTGTCAGGCGTGCTGGCCGTCGCGGTCTCCGGCATCTACGCCAGCCGCCGGAGCTCCGAAGTGATTCCGGCCGCCACCCGACTTCAGGCGGTGGCGGTCTGGGATCTCGTGATCTTCCTGCTCAACGGTCTCGCCTTCATCCTGGTCGGACTTCAGCTGCGCAGCGTCCTGGCCTCAGTGAGCCAAGCGTCGGCATGGGACCTCGTCGCCCACGGCGTGGTAGTCAGCCTGGCGGTGATTGCCGCGCGCTTCATCTGGGTCTTTCCGAGCAGCTACCTTCCACGCTTCCTCAGCCGCCGCATTCGCGCACGCGACCCCTACCCTGGCTGGCGAAACGTGGTGGTCGTGGGCTGGTCGGGAATGCGGGGCGTCGTCTCGCTGGCGGCGGCCCTCGCAGTGCCGCTGACGGTGGCAGGAGGAGCGTCATTTCCGAACCGAGACCTGATCATCTTCCTCACCTTCTGCATCATCCTGGTCACGCTGGTGGGCCAGGGTTTGAGTCTGCCGCCGCTGCTGCGCCTGCTCGGCGTGACCGCCGACGGAACCGACGTGCGCGAGGAGGCGCGGGCTCGGTTTCGAGCACTCGGCGCAGCGTTGAACCGACTGGAGGAGCTGGCCGAGGAGGACTGGATCACGGAGGGCGCCCTGGGTCAGGTGCGGGCTTACTACGAGGGCCGGCAGAAGAAGCTGAGAACGCGATTCGGCAAGCTCGACCACACTCACGACGACGCCGGGGCAGACGGGCAGAGCGGGCATACGCACATTGAGGGGCGAGACCACCTGGAGGAGCACAGATCCCGCCAGCAAAACCTTCTTCGACTCAGGCAGGAGCTCCTCGACACCGAACGGGCGACCGTGATTCAGCTTCGCAACGAGGGGCTGATCAACGACGGCGTGCTCCGCCTGGTCGAGCGAGAGCTGGACCTGGAGGAGCTCCGGCTCGGCCGCGAGCACATGCCCGGTTCCTGAGTCGACGCTTGGATTTCACCTGGGCGCGACCAGGGGATGCCAGCTTTTGGCGCCGACCTCCACCGCCTGGCTCAGTGACAGCACGTCACCCTTGACGTCCTGCCTGCCTGCCCAGGCTCGGGCATTCGCCTCGGTCTCGAACAGGTTCGCGTTCGGGCACCATTCGTCGACGACCGACGAACAGGAGTCCAGACGCGGAAGGAACAGCACCGGGGACCCCGCCGTGGCGTGACCATTGAGGAAGGGGATCTCGATGGGCTGACCCGACGCCGGATCCGACGTCCGAATCAGACCGCCAGCCTCGAGCGCAGCCAGGATGCCAACGGCGTCGAACGCACACCAGGTCCAGAACCGCCGCCCGCCAACCAGCATCTCGTGGCGGTGGGGAACGACGCTCAGGCCACCCGTTCCGACGAGGCGACCCTCTGCGTCCATGCGAGCGCTTCCTCTTCGGACGAGCTCGTCAAGGGCTCTGTGCACGGCGCGAACGCCGGCGCCGACCACCTCGGCCAGCTGCTCGACCGCTACCGGGGCGCCACTCGCGAGCAGGAGCCGGAAGCCATTGGCCCGGACCGCGCCAGCCAGTGCGGTGCCCAGTGCCTCCAGCACGCCTTCGCGTGAGGGCAGATCGAGGCGGCACATCGCGCCGCTCTCATCCGACCGGCCCATCACGTCCACGCCGTCGACGAGGACGGTCGGCGAGGCGTAGTCGCCCTCCAACTCGACGATTGGCGCCTCGATGCCCAGCTCCTGCATGCACTGGTCCAGGGTCCTGCGCGCCTCGTCGACATTCGGGCAACCGGCCGCGTACGTCAGCTCGACCTTCACCGGCCGGTACCCGTTTCCGTAAGCGCCTCGAGGTCAACATCCGCCTCGCGTACTGCCTGTCCCGATCGCATGCTGCACAGGCTAGCCCCGTACCGACGCGGCGAGCGCTGGAGGGCCGGGGCCGCCCACTTTGGGCCTCGGCGCCCTCACCTTTTCGCCCCCATACAATGCCGCAGTGAGCCCACACGAACGCCCCTTTCGGTTCGCGGTCCAGGCGTCCCGGGCCGGCGACGGCGCCGCCTGGACGAATCTGGCCCAACGCGTAGAGTCGCTCGGATACGCGACGCTCTCGCTGCCCGATCACTTCGGCGATCAGCTGGCGCCGGTGCCCGCGATGGCCGCGGCCGCGGCGGCAACGACCAGGCTCAGGATCGCCAGCCTCGTGTTCGCCAACGACTATCGGCACCCGGTGGTGCTCGCCAAGGAGATGGCAACGCTGGACCTCCTCTCAGGCGGGCGGCTCGAGCTCGGCCTGGGCGCAGGGTGGCTCGCGACCGACTACGAGCAGGCGGGCATCACGCGCGACTCGGCGGGCGAGCGACTGGAGCGGATGCAGGAGAGCGTCCACGTAATCCGGGGCCTGATGACGGATGGCCCGTTCAGCTTCCACGGTAAGCACTACACCATCTCGGGCCTGGAAGGCCACCCGAAGCCCATCCAGCGCCCGCACCCTCCGATCGTGATGGGCGGCGGCGGCCGCCGGATGCTGTCGATTGCGGCGCGTGAGGCCGACATCGTGGGCATCAATGCGAACCTTGCCGCCGGGCGAGTCGGACGCGAAATGGCCGCTGACGTCACCACAGCAGCTTTCCAGCGCAAGATCGGGTGGGTGAAGGAGGCGGCGGGCGGTCGATTCGACGAGATCGAACTCCAGATGCAGACGTTCTTTCTGGCCGTGACAGATGACCGCGACGCCACCGCCGCGGCCGTCGGCCAGGGTTTCGGCCTTGGGGCGTCGGATGTCCTGGACATCCAGCTGGTCCTCATCGGCACCATCGACCAGATCGGGGAACAGCTGAAGCGGAGGCGAGAGTCGCTCGGGATTTCGTACATCACAGTGCCGGCCGACCAGTGCGAGTCGTTCGCGCCTGTCGTAGAGCGTCTGGCTGGGTCCTGAGCCGGCGGCCAGCCGTGGTTGACGCGCACTTCCACCTCTGGCGGCGGGCCGACGTCAAGCAGGCGGGCATCCTGGCTGCGCCGTACCTCCAACGGAACGTGCTCTGGCGACACTTTGTGGCGGCCTGGCAGGGCCAGCCGATCGAGCAAGTCATCGCCGTCCAGGTCAACGACTTCGTGGACGGCGCCGCCGAGGCCCGCTACCTTGCCCGGGAAGCCGACCCGGAACGGCTGGGAGCGCTGGTCACCTGGGCCCAGCTCGAGAGTCCGGATGTCGGAGCGGAGCTGCAGCGGCTCCAGGGCATCCCCGGCGTGCGCGGCGTGCCCCGGACCTGCCAGATCGAGGTCGACCCGGCGTTCTGCGCGCGGCCCGGGTACGTCCACGGCGTGCGGCTGCTCGGCGAGCTCGGGCTGGTATGCGACGTATGTGTGCGGCTGGAGCAGGTGGTCGCGGTTTCCCGCCTCGCCCGCGCCTGCCCTGAAACAACCGTTGTGCTTGAGCACCTCGGCAAGCCTGACCTGAGTCAGCCCCCGCCGGCCTACTGGCTACGGGCGATCGAGGAACTGGCGAGCGCGCCCAACACCGCAGCCAAGCTTTCCGTCACGGTGCACGGGCCAGACGACCCACCCCTGACAGCCGATGCGGTGGCCCCGTTTGTGCGGCATCTGGTTGAATGCCTCGGCCCCGACAGGCTGATGTACGGCAGCAACTGGCCCGTCTCGACTGCGGTGATCGGGTACTCCGATTGGGTCCAGCTGCTGCGGGAGGTGGCCGGGGACGACGAACAGATCTGGTCGACGACGGCCCGCCGGGTGTACGGGCTGGCGAGGTGAGGACCGCGCTGGGGTTCCGGCCGCACACGGGCTGGAGCGTCGCCGTGGCCGTCAGCGGCACCGCCACCGCGCCCCAGGTGGTCTGGCGAGGGCGCCTGGAGCTGTGGCGGTCGACCGAAACCGCCCAGGTCTACCACGCGGTCCGGAGCAGCCGGGACCTGGACGCAGCGGGCGAACGTGTTCGGCTGGCTGCGGACGCCGCCCAGCGGATCGCGGCAGAGGAGCTGGGCGGCTTGCTCGCGAAGCTTCGTGCGGATGGATATCAGCCCGTGGCGGCGGTAATCCCGCTCGGGGGAATGCCGGTTCCCGGTTCGCTGGCCAGGATCCTTCCCTCGCACTCGCTCTTGCATGCGGCCGAGGGCGAGCTGTTTCGCGATGCCCTGGTCGCTGCCGCAGAGCATCACCGAGTCATGGTGTCACGGGCTCCACCCGGAGACATGGTGGTGCGCGCCGCCCGGCACCTGAATTGGAACCAGCAGTCAGTGCTCAGCACGCTCGCGGAGATTGGGCGTCGCGTCGGGCCGCCGTGGCGGAAAGATGAGAAGGACGCTGCGCTGACAGCCTGGCTCGCTCTCGCCGGCTGACCTTGGCGTTGGTCGGGAGCAAACCCCCCGGGGTGGTCCGAGCTCTTCGGCCGAGGGCAACTGACCAAGATGTCACGCTGGTCTAACGGACGTCGGGGGCGTGGTCAGACACATCGTCCGGATTACGGCGGGGATTTTGGCGGGCCTGGCTGGCGTGCTGCTCTGGCCCCGTGTTTTGAGCATCTCCGACTGATGGAACGCGCGGCCTCAGCCTGCCGGGCGCTCGCCAAGCTGGTCGACGCCAACCGGCAGCGCCAAGCGACGTTTGAAATTCCGCCACAGCGAAAACAGGCCAGTGCTGCGGTTGCCGCCATGCGTCAGGAGCATCGCGCCACGCCAATGCAACCGACGTGGCCGACACGGGGGGACCGAGCCTTGGCTGAGCTGAAAACCGAGATCGCAACCATCCTCGAGATTGCCACCAGCCCTTTCATTCGACCTCCGGACACGCCTCCGCTACCACTTGATCGCCCCAGGCTGGGGCACCCTCTCCGTCCTTCGATCCAATGCGCTTGGGACGGCTCGCACCACGGTCGAAGCGCTCATCGGGACCCTGGCCCGCTTCAGGTTGGTCGGCCGCCTCGAGGACCCAGTCGCCGAGGCGGCGAGGGCAGCGCGGGGTGCCGTGGTGGCGGTAGAAGCATATTGTGCCGATCCGCGGGGGGCTGCCCTGGCGTGGATGTCGCGTTCCTGGCCTGATCCGTGGCGCACGGGTACGCTTAGGCAAAGACACCACATGCAGCTGGGAATGATCGGTCTCGGCAGAATGGGCGCCAACATGGTCCGCCGCCTCCTGCGGGCAGGCCATGAGTCCGTCGTGTACGACGTTCACCCCGACGCGGTCACCACGCTTGCGGGCGAGGGTTCTGTCGGGTCGGCGTCCCTGGCTGACCTCGTCGCCAAGCTGAACCGCCCTCGCGCCGTGTGGCTGATGGTGCCCGCCGCGGTCGTAGACCGGGAGCTCGCCGATCTGACGCCCCACCTCGACGAGGGTGACACCGTCATCGACGGCGGCAACTCCTACTACCACGACGATGTCCGGCGTGCCGCGATGCTCAAGGAGAAGGGCCTCCACTACCTGGATGTCGGCACCAGCGGGGGCGTTTGGGGGCTCGATCGAGGCTACTGTCTCATGATCGGAGGCGACACGGAGCCGGTTGAACGCTTGGGGCCGATCTTCGCTGCGCTGGCGCCCGGAGTCGACGCAGCCCCCCGCACTCCGGGACGCGAAAAGGCCAAGAGCACCGCCGAGCACGGCTACCTCCACTGCGGTCCCGCTGGAGCCGGTCACTTCGTGAAGATGGTCCACAACGGCATCGAGTACGGCCTGATGGCTGCCTATGCGGAGGGACTGAACATCCTGCGCCATGCGGATATCGGCAGGCACATGCAGGAGGCCGACGCCGAGACGACGCCGATTCGCGATCCGGAGCTGTATCAATACGAGTTGAACCTCGCAGATGTGACCGAGCTCTGGCGCCGAGGCAGCGTCATCGGCTCCTGGCTGCTCGACCTGACGGCCTCAGCACTGCTGGAGAACCCCGATCTGGCCAACTTCACAGGCCGCGTCTCAGACTCGGGCGAGGGTCGCTGGACCATCGCAGCAGCAATCGACGAGGCGGTGCCTACCCCGGTGCTCAGCGCCGCCCTCTACGAGCGGTTCACGTCAAGGGGCGAAGGCGAGTTCGCCGATCGGCTGCTCTCGGCCATGCGGTATAAGTTCGGCGGCCACCTGGAGAAGTCGACAGGAGCTTGACCAGCCGCGGGCGGTTCTGGGCCGTCCTCGCGCACAGCCTCAGGCCGCTGAACTCGAATGGTTGGTGGGCCCCGCCAGCATGCGGTCTCGCAGGGCTTGGGAGCTGGCCAGGTCCGCCACGGTGAGAGCCATGGCGAGCGCACCGTCCCGGACGGCTCGGTCGGCGGAGTCGGTCACACATGCTGCGGTGAACTCCGGCTGATGGTTGCTCGCCCCGTTCGCCTCGATCTCCAGCATCGGGTGGATGGTCGGCATGCGCAGCGACACGTTGGCCATGTCCGTCGACCCGCTCTTCCTGGGCGGTAGGCTGCGGAAGATCCGTCCGATTGCCTCGGCGTTGCGCCGGTACAGCTCGCCCAGCTCCAGGTCTGGCGTGAACTCTGAGTACGGTGGGCTCTCTTCCTCCATCTCCAGCCTGGTCCCAGTCGCCATAGCTCCGGCATCGAAGCACCGATTGACACGACCGCGAAGCAGGTCCAGCGCCTTCATGTCCCGGGCCCGGACGTAGAAGCGCGCGACGCTGTGCGCAGGCACGATGTTTGGAGCCTCACCGCCCTTCACCACGATCCCGTGCACCTGGTCGTACGGATTGAAGTGCTGGCGGAGGAGCCCGATTGCCACCTGGGCTACGGTCACGGCGTCGGCGGCGTTCAGTCCGAGCTCGGGATAGGACGAGGCATGCGCCTCCTTGCCGTGGTAGCGGACCTGGAAGTGGGCCACGGCCAGGCAGTCGACGTGGACGCGCTCCTCCGGAGTGGGGTGGACCATCATTGCGGCGTGGACGCCGTCGAAGGCGCCTCGATCCAGCATCAGGATCTTGCCGCCGCCGCTCTCTTCGGCTGGCGTGCCCAGCACGCGGATCGTAATGCCGAGGTCGTCAGCAACGCGCGCCAGGGCCATGCCTGCGCCGGCAGCGGCGGCGGCGATGACGTTGTGGCCACAGGCGTGGCCGATGCCTGGCAGCGCGTCGTACTCGGCACAGATGCCGATGGTCAGCGGCCCGCTTCCGGCTGCGGCCACGAAGGCCGTCTCCAGATCGCAGACGCCCATCTCGACTCGAAAGCCCGCTCCGGCCAGGGCGTCAGCGACCATCTCAGAGGAGCGCCGCTCCTCGAACCGGATCTCGTTGGCGGCGTGAACACGGTGGCTGAGCTCGACCAGCGCGTCACGCCGCGCGTCGACCGTCCCCTGAAGCTCGTCCTTGATCGGTCTCATGGAGGAGAAGATAGCCGTCGACGCGATCGGGATAGGCTGGGCGGTGGTGCGGATCGAGATCCCCGAGCTTGCGCTGCTGGTGTTGGTCGGTCCGGCGGGCGCCGGCAAGACCACCTTCGCGCGATCGCGCTTCAAGCCGACCGAGGTTGTCTCTTCCGACTTCTGCCGTGCCCTCGTGGCGGACAGCGAGACCGACCTGTCGGCAACGCCCGCCGCCTTTCAGGTGCTGCATCTGATCGCGCGGCTGCGTTTACAGCGCCGGCGCCTTACCGTCATCGACGCAGTCAACGCCCGCGCTGTCGATCGGCGACCCCTTCTCGCCCTGGCCGGAGAGCACGACTGCGCGACCGTCGCCATCGTCTTCGACCTTCCCGAACAGGTTTGCGTGCAGCGCGATCGGGCCCGTCCCGGGCGTGCGGTCGGGTCGCGGGTGATCCGTGCCCAGCGAGAGGCGGTACTGCGTTCCTTGCCCGGCCTGCGTGAGGAGGGCTTCGATGCCGTCCACGTGCTCGATTCCACTGAGGCGGCCGAGGCGGCGACCATTCGCCGGGTGCCACTCCCTGTCAATCGGCGCTGGGAGCGGGGCCCCTTCGACGTGATCGGTGAGGTCAATGGCCGACTCGATGAGCTGGTGGACCTCCTCCGATGCCTCCGCTACGAGGTGCATGTGGGGTCGTATGGTGAGGTCGGGCGAGCATCGCACTCGGACGGGCGGAAGGTGGTGTTCGTAGGAGACCTCGTCGGGTCAGGCCTGGACAGTGAGGGAGTGGTGCGCCTGGTGGCGGCGATGTGCGAGGCGGGCGTGGCCCACTGCGTGCGTGGCGACCAGGACGATGCGCTCGTGCGGGCTGGTGGTGACCAGCTGCCACAGCTCCTGGTTGGCTTCCTCGATGGCTTGCCGAGCCACCTGGTACTGGCCGGGGGCGCTCTCGTCATCACGCATTCCGGGATCCTGCCCGCCATGGTGGGCCGGGAGTCGGGCGGCGTCCGAGCCTTCTGCCTCGAGGCTGAACCCGGCTGGCAGCGGAAGTGGCGAGGGCGAGTGCTGGTGGCGCACGGTCACGCAGCGGAGACGCGCGCTCGCTGGGAAGGACGGACGGTGAACCTTGACTCTGGCATGGCTAGCGGAGGCCGGCTGACCGCTCTCCGCTACCCGGAGCTCGAGCTCGTGTCGCTGTAGTTGACTCACCCCAATCAGCTCTTCGCTCACGATCGAGAACAAGTGATAGTGAGAAAGTGCCTAAATGGATGGCGGAGCCTCGCTCTCTCGACCCGAGCCCGGCGCCAGCCTGGGTCATCGCCTATTGTGGGTCGACGTCAGGCGCTCTGCCCAATTGGAACTGACAGGACCCGGTCCCAGTGCACCATCCGCTGCAGCGGCACGAGCAGCTCCACCTGGACTTCGAACAAACCGTCGAGCGCCTCCTGAACGGTCCCGGCACGGGGAAACCGAGCCTGCGCTTGAGGCGTGAGTTCCCGCATCGTCGCGGCGATGCTGCGTCGCGTCACGGTGTCCAGGTCCCGCTGACCGCAGAGGTTGAGGTGTTCCAGGTGAGCGAGCAGTTGGTCGGTCAGGGCAAGCATGCGCCGATATTCGCGCTCGTTGCAAGCCTCCCGCACAGGGGCCACCAGGTCCTCCAAACTTCCCTTCAAAATCAAAACCTCACAGGCTAGAGATCAGTAGAAGCTCCCATTATGCTATCACATAACACAACAGGTGATGTCAAGCTGGCCAGCAAAGGGGTGGGCCGGCACGGTATGGTCCGGGGCTCGTGACCTTGCGGCTCTGGGGATTTCAAGTACTTCAACGTCTCGGCGAGGCGATGTCTGTCGCGTGGGCCAATCCATGGCGGCGAGCCGGCATCAGCACTGTTATTGGCGTGTTGGCTCTGGTCGTGTTGCTCCGGAGCGTGCCGCTGAGCCAGGTAGGCCACAACCTGCAGCCTCGCTACATCAGTCCGCTGCTGGCCATCGTGGGGCTGACGCTGCTGAGCCAGCTCGTCCGCGCAGCCCGCTGGGCGCTGCTGCTGCGGGGCCGGGCACCGGTGGGCCTGCTGGAGGCACTGTGGGTCAACGCAGCCACGGGGCTGGCCAACTACATGCTGCCTTTTCGAAGCGGCGAGGGGCTCCGACTGTGGTGGCTGGCCAAACGCCAGCGTCAGCCAGCTGCGGCGGCGCTGGGGTTGATCGTGGCCGATCATGCGTTCGATCTCGGAGGCATCATCGCGGTACTCGCCGCAGGGACTGTCCTCAAGGCCACGGCCGCGGACACCCAGCTGCCAGCACTGCCCGCCCTTGGGCTCATCCTGGGCCTGGCCGCGGCGGCCCTGGCGGTGATCGCCGGCGGTGCTTATCTGGGCCCGCGGCTGGTGACGTGTGGGCCTGCGAGCCGCGTTCTGCGTCAGTCCTGGAGCGAGGCCTTGACTCGGCAGAGCCTGGTCTTCTGGAGCGGACTTGGCTCAGTCTCGAGCCGCCGCTTCGCCGTCCTGATGGCCGCGTCAGCGGTGGCCGTCGGCCTCGACGGCCTTGCCTTCTCGATGCTGTTCTTCGCCCTGGGCCTGGCTGTGCCAATCGCCTCGGCCTTGGTGGCTCAGGTGACGCTGCTCTTCACTTATCTGCTGCCTGCCGCGCCAGGCTACGTGGGCAGCCTGGAAGTGGGAGGGACGCTGCTGCTGACCTCGATCGGTCTCTCGCCAGGCGCGGCCGCGGGCGCCATTGTGCTCTGGCATGCGCTGGCCACCGCGTGCATCGTCGGGTTGGGCGCGGTCGCGCTGCACCGGGTCCTGCGGGCCTCTAAGGTCGCGTCCGGTACTCGGCAGTAGCCAGCCCCCTCACGCCCGGCTGACTGCAGAAGATGCCTCCTGCCGTCGGCTCTCGACTGCGACAGTCGTCGGTCAGTCCCTGCCATGCGGTGGTGATGTAGAGATCGCGCAGCTCTGGACCGCCGAAGCAGCAGCTCGTGACCTGCGACACGGGGAGCGCGATCTCAGCCGCAAGGGTTGCGTCGGGCAGGAAATGGAGCACCTTCGCACCGCCCCAGACAGCAACCCACAGGCCGCCATCGGCATCGACCGCCATGCCGTCTGGTGCACCACCGCCCTGGACCTCGGCGAACAGCCGCCGGTTCTCGATCGCCCCTGACGTCAGGTCGAAGTCGAAGACGTCCACGCGGCCCAGGAGCGTGTCGATGTAGTACATCAGCCGGTTGTCAGGGCTCCAGCCGAGACCGTTGGAGATGCCAACGCCAGCGACCATGCGCTCTACGTGGCGGTTCGGGTCCAGGCGGTAGAGCGCCGCCGCGCCAGGTCGTCCATCGAGAGCCATGGTTCCGGCCCAGAAGCGGCCCGCCGCGTCGCACTTGCCGTCGTTCATGCGGTTCTGGGGGAGCTCGCGCTCGGCCTCCGCAAGCATGTCGATGGTTCCATCGTCCGGGTCGAGCAGTGCGAAGCCGTCGCGGACCGCCAACGCCAGACGACCGTCATCTGCGGGGACCACCGCACCGACTGGCTGGCCGATTTCGAGGGTGCGGTCGGCGGCGGTCGACGGGTCAAACAGATGCACCAGGCCAGGTGTGATGTCCACCCAGGCCAGGAGCCCCCTGTCGGCGAGCCAGCAGGGGCCTTCGGCCAGCTCGGCCTTGGCGTCGAGCGCCAGGTCGGCGTTTGTCATCACGTTGCGCTCCTGAATCTACGGGCTCGCTGCTACGATGTCACCCCTGTGGAGTCCACATGGTAAGGCGGTTACTCCTGACCATCGTGCTAGTCGCGCTGGGTCTGGCGCTGATCAACGACACTGCGGTTGCCCTGCTCCCGAAGAACTCGGTGCCGCAGGTCCTGTTCACGGCCGACAGGTACATCGGCGGGGAAGGCTCAGTGGTCGGCGCGGTGTTCGGCCTGGGCCTGATCCTGACCGCGTTCAGCCCGATCCGTTACAGACTCTGGGTCGTCATCGCGATCCTGTTCGGATTGATCAACATCGCGATCAATGCTGATCGCTACTACGAGCCCTTCGGCCGCGACGTCTTCAGTGGCCGGGGGGGCGACGTGGTGCCAATGCTCGTCTTCTGGCTGGCCGCGACGGCTCTGCTCCTGGCGCTCTTCCCGACGCGCGGGAGGCCGACGACCGCTTATGCGCGACCCCAGCCGCTCCTACCCACGAGCCCGCCCATCAGCGGGCCGCCACGACCGCCGGGTAGCTTCACCTAGAAGGGGCGACGCTGCTGTCGTCGGCGCAGATCGGGACGGCGAGCCGGATCCGCGGCCGAATGCCGCTATCTCGTGCCTTGACAGCCTGCGCGATCAGTCGGCTCGGTGCTGCGCAGCGACCTGGGCCCGCACGTTCTCCAGAGGCACGATGGCGACTGGCTTCAGCACGACCGCGCTGCCTTCGAGGTGGACCTCGAAGAACGCCTCGCCGCTCAGGCCCAGAGCGCGCCGAGCCTCCGCGGGGAGCGTGAGCCGCCCCGTCGGGTTCATAGAAACGATGCTTCGCACGCCAGGCGCAGTATACCGGCGCCCAGTCACGCCAACCAATTGCCAGTGTGGCGGCTGGCCGATTCGCCCTCTGAGCTATAGCAGTTGACGTAGACAGACCCCTGAGGTTGTATGGAGTGGTCTCAATAAAGTCATGGAGGAGGTCTGATCAATGGCTTTCTATGAGTTCGAGTGCCAGGACTGCGGCGAGAGGTTCGAGCTGAGCGTGCCCATCAGCGATCACGACAAGCTCAGGAAGGAACCGCCGGCGTGCCCGAAGTGCGGGAAGACGCGCACGCAGCAGCTCGTCTCGATCTTCAGCTGCAAGACGCCGAGCGGCTACTGAACCGGTCAAGTTGGGGAGCGCGCTCTCCTGGAGCCGACGAGCGTGGAGCCGACGGGGGGACTCGAACCCCCGACCAATCACTTACAAGGCGATTGCTCTGCCATCTGAGCTACGTCGGCGCGCTCCAATTATTGGGCTACTCATCTCGTCGCTGTTCATTCCCGGCGTGACAGCGTAGTCTCGACCCTGAAGCATGGCCAGGTACCTGCTCGTGGCTCATCAGACGGCCGAGAGCGAGGAGTTGCTGGCGACGGCCCAGAAGCTGGCGCGGGACGACCCCCACGCCAAGTTCACGCTATTGGTGCCCGCGACCCCGATCGGCAAGCTGCTGGTCTGGGAAGAGGGGGAAACCGTAGAGGTCGCTCGTCGCCGCGCCGAGTCGGCAAGGGCCCGCCTCGAGAGCCACGGCGTTCGGGTCGACGCTGCACGCACGGGTGATCAGGATCCGACGGCAGCCATCGCGGACGAAATGCACGCCGGCCACGAGTACGAAACCATCGTCATCTCGACGCTGCCGGCCGGCGTGTCGAAGTGGCTGGGCATGGACGTGATCAGTCGCGTGCGGCGCAACTTTCCTCACCACGAGGTCATCCACGTGGTGTCAGTGGCCGCCACCGGGGCCAACGCTACGCCCTGACCCGGACCTGGTCAGACCGCGGCTCCGAGCTCGTCGATCTTTGCAGCCAGGATGAAGTCGTTTTCGGTCAGGCCCCCGGCGGCGTGAGTCCAGAGCTGCACCCCGACGCGGCCCCAGCTGACGGCCAGGTCCGGATGATGTTGCTCTGCCTCGGCCAGCGGCGTGATCTGGTTCACGAAGCCCACCGCGCTGACGAAGTCAGGAAAACGGAACCGTTTGACGAGCTGCTCGTGGTTGCCGGCATGCTCGACCCGCCAGCCGGCGAGTTGGGCCAGCAGCGGGGCGACCTGCTCAGCGTTCAGCGGAGGCACACCACCCTCGCAGGGGACGCAGTGGCGCTCGGCGAGGGGTACGCCGTTCAGCGATTCTTCCATCTGCGTCTCAGAGCTTACCCCCGAAGTGGCGGGGGCCAGGCCGACTAGTGGTGACGGGCACCGCTAGTGCTGGAGGATCTTGATGTCCGACCATGGATAGTCGTACAGGGAGTTGAAGCCCCAGCCCCGCAGGTAGGACTGGGCCAGGAACGGCGACTGCCCATAGGTCAGTGTCGCCCAGGCGAGATCGTGAGTGAGCGTCTGATTCGCCTTCATGTAGTCGGGGAGGGCCTGGTTGATTTGCTTCGTGTTGGCCGTTTGGACCAGGCTGTCGACAGTGGGGTTGCAGTAAGCCTGATCGTTTCCACGCTGGACCTTCGCCTGCGCACAGGTGAACAGGTTGTCGAACCAGTCCTGGGGATTGTCGTAGTCGACACCCCAGCTCTCGCGGCCGATGATCACCCGCTTCGCCTTCCGGTCGTTCTGAAGGGTCGGGAAGTCGGACGCGACCAGCTGAACGTCGACGCCGAGATTCGCCTTCCACTGCGACTGCAGGTTCTGAGCGATCTTGGTGTTCTGGGTGCTCTCGTTGTAGCGGTACTGGAGGCCCTTGAACTTGTCGGCGCCGCCAGCCTTCTGCAGTTCAGCTTTGGCCATCATGGGGTCGAACTTGGCGTATGGGTCCTGGTTGTCACCGAGGTATCCCCTGAAGCCCTTGGTGATCGGCCCGCCGGTCGCCGGGAAGCAGGTGATGGACTTGGCGCAGGCTACGTTGGCAAGTAGGGCGCGGTCGAGCGCAAGGCTGAAGGCGGCCCGGGCGGCGTGGCCCGGCGTCTCCGCGCCGCTCGTGGTGGTTGGGTCACCCGGAGTGGCGCCCGGCTTGTCTGCAAACAGCCCGTCCACGAAGTTGAATCCGACGGCTGTGGTGCGGGCGCCTGGGAAGAGGGTGAGCAGCTTCTTCCTGGTGGGGTCTGCCTGATAACGCAGGACGTCATCGGGATCGACGAGGTTGTTCGCCATACCGACGAGCGAATAGCCACCGGATTCAAACTTCTTGACCTGTGAGGTGTCCTGGACCCCGATGTCGACGTGGATCTTCCTGAGGGCGCCGGTCGAGCCGCCCCACCAGTTGGCGACGGGCTCGAACTCCATCACCTGGTTGGGCACCCGCGTCGTCATCTTGAATGGACCGGTCCCGACGTAGGTCGCCGGGTTCCGCGTCCAGGTCTCGCTGTCAGGATTGCTGGTCGACTCGAGCACCTTCTGCTCGACGACCATTGCGGCCGTCGGCATGGCCAGCTGGCTGAGCCAGTAGCCCGCCGGTGCGTTGAGCTCCGCCTTTAGCGTGTACTCGTCCGGCGCCGACGCGCCTGCGAGGGTCTGGCTCTTGCCGTTCTCGACATCAGCGGCGCCTTTGATCGCCTCCAGGTTGCTGGCGTTGGCCTTGTTCAGACGAAGGGTGCGGGTGAACGTATAGATCCAGTCCTTGGCTTTGACCTGGTCGCCATTCCAGAACTTGACGGCCCTCCTGAGATGGAACGTGTACGTCATGCCGTCCGAGGAGACGTCAGGAAGCTGCATTGCGGCATCGGGAACGATCCTCAGGTGCTCGTCGAACCTGACCAGTCCGTCGAAGGTGTTCTGCAGGAAGGTCATGTCCGTCGCGGCGTCGACGTAGCCCGGATCGAGGTGCGAGACGTCGTTCGCCATGCCGAAACTGAAGGTCTGGTCAGACGCGAGGGTCTGGGGAGTGCCGACGCCGCTCGTGCCGCACGCGACAGTCAACAGGGCCGCGACGGCGGTGGCCGACACAGCGCGAATACGAGCCCGATTCATAGAAGTTCTTTCCGCTAGATCCGTTGCACGCAATCACGCCGGTTCGGGAGCGTGACGCCCTGACCCCTCGTCCTCTTCCTGCGTCCGCGGGGCCGAGAGTCGGCCGCGAGATGGCGCCACCCAGCAGCGGCCGCTCCTTTATTCAGGTCCATCACTATTGGAATCGCCCGGTCCGAAAGTCAACTTCGCATCGCAGACCGGCGCCACAGCGGGCCTGTCCGAGCGGATCAGGCTTGCTGCGAGGGCGGCTTAGAATGGTCGGGCTGGCGGGCGGCTAGCTCAGTGGGAGAGCGCTTGCTTCACACGCAAGAGGTCGCAGGTTCAAAACCTGCGCCGCCCACCAAAAGCTCCTTCCAACTTCAGTTGGAGCGCTTGCTATCGCCCTTCAAGCCGCTTCATCGACCCTGAACCGGCCGCGCTCATACTCCTCGCTGGCCGCGGCCGTCAATTCCGGCCGCAGATAAACATCGTCGTTGCAGACGGCCAGAGCCTTGCCGCCAAACGCGTGGAGCCAAGCGGCCTGAGCGCCAGCAACCGGGCGAGCCTCACCGCGCACTCGACCGACCGAGCCTCGTCGGGATCGGGACGTTGGATGACGGAGTGGAGCCGGCTCTCGGGATCGAGAGAACCTCAGCCCACCGCCAGTGATCCCGAAATAGCCCTCGAGGTGCTGCCACAGCCGGTCAACCGCCGGGCCGGTTGCAATGGACGACGCCAGCCGGCATGGCCGACATGGCGTTGCCCATCGCGATTCCAATCGTCACCGAAGTTTGTCGCCGGCGTCGGCGCGGAGTTTCTTTATCGCTCCACTGGCTGCGATCAGGAGGAGCCCCTGGCGCGGATCAACGGATCGCGTTCGGCAGTGCACGTCGATCGGTGCATGCTCGGTTTCGCACGAGTGTGGTTGGCCGGCGATCACCGGAAGGTGATGGTGGACTTGTCGTCGTAGTACTTCTTGTTGCGAGTGACGAACTCCTGCACGGTCTGCGGGTCCCTTCCGCCGACGGTCTTGACGATGTCGTTGGTGCCGGCGAACACCCCGTTGCGGTAGTCGATCGCGACTGCGCGTAGGTGCTGGATGGTGTGCTCGTGGAACCCGCGCCTGCGTAGCCGCTCGGTGAACTCGTCGAGGCTGATGGGCTTGTAGGTGACCGGCTTGCCCAGAGCCTTGGAGATCTCCTCCGCGATCTCGAAGTGGTTCATCTCCTTTAGGCCGAAGAGCGGGTACACCTTGCCGGCGTGCGGGGCGGGATCTTCCAGGATCGCCGTGATCACGCGAGCCTGGTCCTCGGCCGCGATCGGGGCGTGCCGGCCGTCGCCGAACGGCAGCGGCAGCGTCCCGTCAGGCTGGTAGTCGGTCACCAGCCACTCGGCGAAGAAGGTCGGACGCAGGTGGGTGACAGAAACGGGCGACCAGTCGAGGATGCGTTCGGCGAGCCAGTGCTGGCGGGCGGCGTTGCTGGCCGCGTCCCTGCGGGCAGAGATCTGTGACATGCTCACGATCGCGCTGACGCCCGACTCGACAGCGGCCTGGGCGAAGATGGCGGTGGCCTCCAGCAGCCCCGGCGCGATCGGGTAGGTGAAGTAGGCGGCGGTGATGTCGCGGGTCGCGGCGGTGACAGCGGCCAAGTCCAGCATGTCGCCCACGACGATCTCCGCGCCCGCCGCGGCCAGGCTCGCCGACCGCTCGTCCTCACGGTGCACCAGGGCCCGCACCTGCTCTCCGCGCTTACGCAGTTGGCGGACGGCGTACGTACCGGTCTTGCCGGTCGCGCCGGTGACCAGGAACCTTTTCGAGGACTCAGACATGAAGACTGCCTCACACGTGGAGGAAAGTTCTGGATCGGGTGTTCAAGAACGAGCGTAGCCGTTCTGTAGTACCAGGGTTTTCTACAAACGCAGGGTCTGCGCCTTCTGGAGCGGCCGTAGCGGATGCTCTTGATCTTGGCCCTCAGGTGCTCCACCAATGGCTCGAAGAAGCTTACTTGGCGGGCATGCTGCTGAAGGGCGATCGGGAATGCAGAGGTGGTGAGCGCTTTGACCTCCGCGCCCGCGCTTGCGAAACTGAACATCGATCCTTCGTAAGAATCGGCCGGCATTTCCTCCGCTCTTCGACTGGTGTCAGCAGGCCCTCGGTGCCACACCGGTGACACGGCTCACCAGCGTCTGCAGCTTGCGGTCGAGCTCCCAGGCCGCCTCCAGCATGGCGGGATTGTCCTGTATCCGCATCATCGACGACGGCAGATCGTAGACCACGATCGATCCATCGCCGGACCCCTTCTCCACGATCAGCATCTCGACGGGAGCGAACAATCCGGCGGCGAGGTCGTGGCGCATCATCGTGATGGCGGTCAGGGGGTTGCCGAAGATCAACCGCATCACCCTCTGCTGGATTCCGAAGACGTTCAGCCATTTGCCATGGTCTATGCTCGCGAAGAGCATGAACTCGCTTTCCCCCGCCTGAGACCGCACGACGTTTTCATAGTCCTCGCGGGTGCGGACGCTGTCGCTGAACCCCTCCAGAACGGCCGAGTGATCGCCTGTATCCACCAACCTCTGAAAGTCCTCGAGGACGTCGTCATACGATCGGGGGCTCTCGTATCGCACCCGCTTGGCTTCAAACGGCTGAATCGAGGAGGAGCTCTGTGACATATGCATACTCGAATGAAGTAGCCGGCCTCGGCGGAACGAGGGGGCAACCGCCACAGGCGCCGGTTCTCCGTCAGCCCATCATCTGAGAAAAAAGTCCGAAGCACATCCGGCCCATTTCATGCTCGGCTTTCCATCATTTGGTTGCTCATGGCGCCCCGCCGCCCCCAGGCGGTATCTCGCCGGAGCCCCGGATTATGAGTCCCCGGTCGACCGGGATTCGGGCGGCCGCGAGGCCCTCCAGGTAGCCACGCTCGCGCTCGGCCGCGGTCCAGATGGAGTGCAGGTCGCCCAGGAAGGCGATTCTGCGATGCCCGCAGGCAGCCAGGTGGGTCACCGCGGCGCACGCGCCGGCGCGGTTGTCGGTTGTCACGCTGTCGATCTCGGGGACGGGCGCCGGGCGGTCCAGGAACACCATCGGCAGGCCTGAGCGGCGCCGCTCGAGGAGGAGCTCGCCCGTGGCCATGGTCCCAGGAGACCACGGCCCTGGCGAGACCCAGTCGACGCGCGTGCTGCTCCTGTGTCTATGCGGCCGTTGTCATGGTGTCTCTCCTTTCCGGCCGCCTCTTGGCTTCCGTTGCCTGATTGACGCGTGGACGGCGATGTAGGTAGCTTCGGACGTGGGCGCTCTGACGAAATCGTCAGAAGGTCGTAGAGGACTGCGTATTTCTTGCCGCGGCCGCCTGGCCTCAGCCATCCGCGCGGCACGCTGCATTCGCGAGACGTTGCTCCGGCAGCATCAGGCGCCCAGAGATCGGCAAGGGGAGTAGGGCAAATGACATGACGCATGACGGTGGGGCGGTGCGAACTATGAGCCTCTCGGAGTTCACCTTCGCGCCACCTCGGCGCGCACGGCTCAGACGATCAGCCGGAGGTGTTCGCACGGGTTGCCCCGAATGCCGCCGGGGCTATTCGAGTTCAAATCTTGCCCGTCGAAGTCGGGGCTACGATCAGAACCTGCCGAGGCCTTACCTGTGTGCGGCCCACGACGGGCACCGCCGACTGCCCCATCGCCGCACGGCAAGTCCCCGCTGCGCGACTCCTACCGCCTCGTAGCCGCGAGCAGAATCGTCGCTCAGGCGGCCGGCTCCGACAGTCCTCGATTTGGGTTCGCGCACCACGTCCGTGGTGGCCGCCCTTGATCTGTCGGTGACGATCCCCGCCGCGGGCTCTCGGCCATCTGCATTCCGCTGTGGATCCAGGGATGGCAGGCATTTGGTCCAGGTGAGTTCGTCCCGACGCCGTATGGCGACATCGAGATCGACACCCTCTACAACCTACTCCGCCAGGTCGCCGGATTGGACTGAACTGCGACCGGACGGTCGCAGCGGGCCACCGACGATCAGTGGCCCCGCCGCGCTTCCTCTTCTACTCGCCCGTGTCCTCGCCGACCTCGTCCCGCTCCAGGCTGATGCCCAGGTCGAGCGGCAGCTCGGGCACGTCCTCTTCGCCGAGAACGATCTGGCGCTCGTCCTCGCTCAGGATCTCGACCCCGAGCGCGAGCCCCTCCAGCTCCTTGACCAGCACCCTGAAGCTCTCCGGGATGCCGGCCTCGAGCGTGTTGTCGCCCTTGACGATTGCCTCGTAGGCCTTGACGCGGCCCACGATGTCGTCCGACTTGACGGTCAGGATCTCCTGGAGCACGTGGGCGGCCCCGTAGGCCTCCAGCGCCCAGACCTCCATCTCGCCGAAGCGCTGGCCGCCGAACTGCGACTTGCCTCCCAGCGGCTGCTGGGTGACCAGGCTGTACGGGCCCGTCGACCGCGCGTGGATCTTGTCCTCCACCAGGTGGTTCAGCTTGAGCATGTAGATGTAGCCCACCGTCACCGGCTGGTCGAATTCGTCGCCGGTGCGGCCGTCACGGAGCCGGACCTTGCCGTCGGCGGGCAGGCCGTGCCTCTCCAGCTCGGACTGGATGTCCGGCAGCGACGGCCCGTCGAAGACCGGCGTCTGGATCTTGGTGCCCAGCGCCCGCGCCACCCAGCCCAGGTGCGTCTCCAGCACCTGACCCAGGTTCATGCGACTCGGCACGCCGAGCGGGTTGAGCACGATCTCCACGGGGGTGCCGTCCGGCATGAACGGCATGTCCTCCTGGGGCATGATCCGGGACACCACGCCTTTGTTGCCGTGGCGGCCGGCCATCTTGTCGCCGGCGGCCATCTTCCGCTTCTGAGCGACGTAGACCCGGACCAGCTCGTTGACGCCTGGCGCGAGCTCATCCCTGTTCTCGCGGCTGAACACCTTGACGTCGACCACGATCCCCCGCTCTCCGTGCGGCACCCGGAGGCTGGAGTCGCGCACCTCGCGCGCCTTCTCTCCGAAGATGGCCCGGAGCAACCGCTCCTCGGCCGAGAGCTCGGTCTCGCCCTTGGGCGTGATCTTGCCGACCAGGATGTCGCCGTCGATCACCTCGGCGCCGATGTAGATGATCCCGCGCTCGTCCAGGTTGCGCAGGGCGTCGTCGGCGACGTTGGGGATGTCGCGGGTGATCTCCTCGGGACCCAGCTTGGTGTCCCGGGCCTCGATCTCGAACTCCTCGATGTGGATCGAGGTGTACTTGTCTTCCTTGACGATGCTCTCCGACAGGAGGATGGCGTCCTCGAAGTTGTAGCCCTCCCAGGGCATGAAGGCGACGAGCACGTTCCGGCCCAGCGCCATCTCGCCGTTTTCGATCGCGGGGCCGTCGGCCAGGATCTCGCCTGGCTCGACGTGCTGGCCGGCCTTGACCAGCACCCGGTGGTTCAGGCAGGTGCCCTGGTTGGAGCGGGTGAACTTCTGGAGCGGGTAGCGCCGCTCCGGCGAGCCGTCGTCGGGGCGGAGCAGGATGTCGAACACCGGGTTGGCGTGGATGCCCTTCAGCTCCTGGGGCGACGCCGTGTCGACGACCGTGCCGGCGACGTCGGCCACGATCATCTCGCCCGAGTGCCGGGCCGCGTACCGCTCGACGCCGGTGCCGACCACGGGCGACTCGGTGACCATCAGGGGCACCGCTTGCTTCTGCATGTTCGAGCCCATCAGGGCCCGGGCGGCGTCGTCGTGCTCCAGGAAGGGGATCATGGCCGTGGCCACCGAGACGACCTGGTTCGGCGACACGTCCATGTACTGGATGTTGTGGATGTCCTCGAGGGCGAAGTGGCCGCGCGTCCGCGACGGCACCCGGTTCTCCTGGAAGGTCGCGTTCTCGTTCAGCAGGGCGTTGGCCTGGGCGATGCCGTACATGTCCTCCTCGTCGGCGGACAGGTAGGTGACCTCGCTGGAGGCCCAGGGCACGATGTCGACGCTCTGCACGCCGGCCTGGCTCAGCCGGGCCACGGCCGGGTCGTCCAGGACGGTCCCGGCGGGCAGCACCTCCTCGCCGGCCGCGTCGGCCGCGGGCCGGCGCAGGGCGCGTCCGACCAGGTTGGCGCGATCGCCGTTCACCGAAATGCGGTTGTAGACGCGCCGGAACGGCGTCTCGATGAAACCGAACGGGTTCACCCTGGCGTAGGTCGCCAGGTAGCCGATGAGGCCGATGGTCTGGCCCTCGGGCGTCTCGATCGGGCAGATGCGGCCGTAGTGGCTGTGGTGGACGTCGCGGACGTCGAACCCGGCCCGCTCCCGGCTCAGACCGCCCGGGCCGAGGGCCGACAGGCGGCGCTTGTGGGTCAGCTCGGCCAGGGGGTTGACCTGGTCCATGAACTGGGAGAGCTGGCTGGACCCGAAGAACTCCTTGATCGCGGCGACCACCGGCCGGGCGTTGATCAACGAGGCGGAGGTGACCGTGTTGGGGTCGGAGATGGTCATC
>Ga0070699_100000055_pt1 | contig 110165 bp, 71 predicted proteins | sample KBSK1503metaG_FD_65473 | JGI IMG/M metagenome (GOLD analysis project Ga0070699, IMG submission 65473) | Corn, switchgrass and miscanthus rhizosphere microbial communities from Kellogg Biological Station, Michigan, USA - KBS K1-50-3 metaG | ecosystem: Host-associated > Plants > Roots >... | reverse complement strand
GCTGCCGGTGAAGATCATCAGCTGAAGCTCAAGGCGGCGGTCTTCGATCCGGCGACCGGACTCCCGGCGCATCTCGTCGAGACAGGGCCACCGGCGGTCGGGCTCGCCGCGCCGGCGGGACGCGGAGAGCTCTACATCGTGCAGTTCCAAGGGACGCCGGGCGCCGCCGAGCAGGCGCGCCTGTCCGGCCTGGGCATGACGGTGCTCGACTACCTGCCCGAGCAGGCCCTCATCGTGCGCCTGTCTGCTGGCGCCAAAGCGGGATCCTTGCCGTCGATTGAGGGGGTTCGGGCCGTGGTACCTTTCGTGCCCAAGCTCCGCCTGTCCCCCGATCTGCGTGATCTCGCGAGCGCGAAGCCGCCAGCGCCCGGCCGACAGGGAATGCGGATCAACGCCTGGCTGGCCATCGACGGGGACCCGGAAGCCCTGGCGAAGGCGGCGCAGAAGTCGTTCCCCGGAGTGAGCGCACCGTACATTCGCCGGAAGCCCGCGCCGAGCGTCCAGTTCTCCGGGCCTCCCGCCCGCCTGAAAGCGCTCGCCGAGGCTCTGGCCCGTCACCCCGACGTCCTGTTCGTCGATCGGTTGCGGCCGAGCCGGCTTATCAACGACCAGTCGGTTTGGATCGGGCAGTCGAACGATCGCGTGGACGGACCGGACGAGGCGGCGGCCCCCGACCCGAAGCCGTACACGCATTCGGGCACAGTGTTCAACCACGACAACCACGGGATCACCGGGACCGGTCAGGTCATCGGTGTCGCCGACACCCGTCTGGAGGATCAGCTTTGCTTCTTCACCGACCCGGCCCATCCGCTGGTCAGGCAGACGGTCACTCCCCCCGGTCTCCTGACTCTCGATCCGAACCACCGGAAGATCCTGGCCTATAACAACCTGTCTACGCTTGCGGTCCCACCGTACCCGACGTGGCGGCATGGAACGCACACCGCGGGGAGCGCCGTGGGCGATTCGCTGGCGAACCTGTCGACGCCCCTGAGCGCCGGACACGACGCGGGAGATGGGATGGCCCCGAACGCCAAGCTTGTCTATCTGGATATGTACGCTGGAATAGAAGATAACTGCGTTGATGCCATCAGCCCCTCCCCCCTGGCGAATATCCTCGAGCAGGAGTACCAGGCTGGCGCGCGGCTGTCGACGCACTCATATGAATCGGACGAGGATGTCGCGGTAGACACCGAGGCCTGGCAGAGGCCGGATCTCCTGGTGTTCTTCGCCATTGGCAACCAGCCACGCCCAATGTTCGCCGCCAATGGAGCGAAGAACGTGGTCAGTGTCGGGGCCACCGAGACCTACGATCTCACGAACAACCTTGACCCCGAAAACATGGCGTCCTTCTCAGTCCTCGGGCCGGCGAACCGGATCAAGCCCGACGTCACCGCCCCCGGCGTGGCAATCGCGTCGGCGGCGGTTCCGTTCAACTTTTATCTACCGCCTCAGTATCCCAGTCCTCCTGCAGCATGCGTCCAGGGCGATCCCAACGTCTGCTTTAACGATTTCGATAACAACCCCGACACTTTCGAGGGCTGCTACGTAAGCCTCCCCGCGCAGACCTGCTCGATGGTGAAGCTGCAAGGCACGAGCATGGCTTCTCCGACCGCCGCGGGGCTGGGGGCGCTGGCGCGACAGTACTTCACCGACGGGTTCTATCCCTCGGGCCAGGCCAATCCGGGGGACGCCTGGAACCCGAGCGCCGCCCTGCTGAAGAGCGTGCTGATCAACGGCGCCCAGGACATGACCGGACATTACCTGGACGGGAACGGCATGCCACAGCCGCTCGCCGACGCTCCGAGCAACCGCCAGGGCTGGGGCCGAATCATGCTGGACGACGCCCTGTACTTCGCCAGCGACTCCCGCAAGCTTTTCCTCGCAGACATCCCGTCCCTCCCCGGCTCGGGCGTGGGCACCGGCGAGCGCCTTCTCTACAAGGTGACCGTTACCTCCACAGCCTCGCCGCTCAAGTTCACGCTGGTCTGGACCGACCCGCCGGCCTCGCCCCCAGCCGGGCAGTCGGTGCGCAACGACCTCGACCTGGTCGTCACCGCGCCGAACGGAACGGTGTACAAGGGAAACCAGTGGACCGCGGACAACATCAACGTGCCCGGCGACATGGAGTCGGCCCCGAACCCAGCCGGACGCGACACCAGCAACAACGTCGAGGGCGTCCTGATTCATACGCCCCAGATCGGGGACTACCAGTTCGAGGTCCAGGGACATAACGTGCCGGGGTATCTGAGCCTCTTCACCCAGGGATTCGCCGTCGTGGCCACGGGCGAGTTCACAGGAGGCTTCGCATTCCCGCAGGAGCCGAGGATCGATTCGGTCTCCCCCAGCTCCGGAGTGAACAGCAACCCGACGCTGATCACCATCACCGGGGACCGATTCCAGGCGACGCCGCAGGTCTATCTGGGTACGGCGGCCGAGCCGCAGAAGTATGCCTTGTCGGCGGTGACGTTCATCAGCTCGGCTCAATTGCAGGCGACGGTGCCGGTCAACATGTTGAGCGGCACGTACAACATCCTGGTCATCAATCCCGACACCATGTCCGATACGCTGGCGAACGTGTTTACCGTCGGCGCACCAGTGCAGAACGCGACCATGTACATCGCGGGGCAAAACCCCGATACCAACGCCGCCGACCAATTGACGGTGGTCGATCTGGTCCAGGGCACTCTTCTGCCGCCGGTCGCTCTCACCAAGGATGACGATCCGGCTGACGTCGCGGTCAATCGCACCGCGGGAAAGGGCGTCATCGCGATGTACGGCGGCGGCGCTCAGACCGGCAAGGTGGCGATCATGAGTATCAGTAATCCGACAAAGGTCACGAACACCCTCAACGTCCCAAGCGGCCGCCGAGCCCTGGCGGTGGCGATTCACCCCTCCGGGAATCCTGCTTACCTCCTGAGCGTGCTCGTCAACCCTGGTACAACCAACCAGCTGCACCGTCTCGATCTCAGCACCGGGACGTTTACCGGCACGCCGCTCACCCTCGGCGTGGGCGGGTACGATATCGAGGTCTCGCCCGATGGCCAGCGCGTCTACGCCACGAACTCCAACGACAACACCCTCTCGGTCATCCGGACGTCCGATTTCGTGGAGATCGCGCGGGTCCCGGTGGGGGATTTTCCCGTCGGCATCGGCGTCTCACCCGACTCGACGAAGGTGTACGTGGCCAACCTCAATTCCAATACGATCAGCATCGTCGACGCCACGTTGCTGGCCACGGTCGGCACGATCGATGTGTCCTCCCCATTGAGCCCGTATGCCTGGCCCATCCATGTCGTCGTCTCGCCCGATGGATCGAAGCTCTATGTGGCCTACGGTAACACCTGGATTACCGCGGTAACGGTAGACCTCGCGACCCAGCAGATAACGCAGACGCTGACCCTGGGCGATCAGCTCAAGAAGATTGCCTATATTCCGTCGCTGGATAAGCTGTTCGTCCTGGCGTTCATCCCCGACCTGAAGCGGCTGAATCCGGCGAATCTTCAAGTGGAGTGGACCCAGAACCACGGACTCTGGGGGAACGGAATGGATTGGGTCGAGCCGGCGCCGCCCACGATCACTTCCGTGGTGCCCAACGCTGCGTGCAGCACGGTTGGCGGCACCACGGTCACGATCACCGGAAGCGCTTTTCAAGGTGAGGTCCTGGATGGGACCACGATCGTGCAGCAGCGAACCCGCGTCTTTTTCGGAAACGTCGAGGCGACGAGCGTCACCCTCGTCGACTCGATGCACCTCAGCGTCGTGGCGCCGCTGCAGGCACCAGGCTTCGTCAACGTGGAGGTGCGCAACCCCAACGGCCTGAGCGCTACCCTGACAAACGGAGTCCACTACCATTCGTGCAACCCGCTCGCCGTGACGCCGGTGTCCTACAGTTTCGCGACGTCCTCTGTCGGCGAGACCTCCGCCAGCCAATCCTTCACGGTGACGAATTACGGAAACCACGATCCGGTTCACGTCGGCACGGTGTCGATCGCCGGCGCCAACCCGTACGATTTCATCAAGACCGCGGACGGCTGCAGCGGACAGACCCTCGTAACGAACGGCACGTGTGTCGTTCAGGTCGCTTTCAGGCCAACGACGATCGGCGCCCGAAGCGGGACGCTGTCGATCCTCTCCGACGATCCGGACAACCCCGTGCTCAGTGCTTCTCTGTCCGGGTCCGCCCCGACCGCGCTCTACAACCTGGTCGAGCTGCCCAACTCCGACGCAGGGCCGAACCAGGGAAGCCCCACCCCCTCCGGGGCCCATTACCTGAATGTGGACGACGATCCCCACGACGGCGATACGACCTTCCTGACCTTCTCCGGGAGTACACAGAAGGAGGTCTACACGATCGCCGACGCGCTGCACGACACCGACATCATCGCCAGCGTCAAGGTGAGGTGGACCGCCAAGAAAGGGGCCGGAAGCACCTGGACGGGGAAGGCCGGCGTGGTCGTCGGGTCGACGGAATACTACGGCCCGACGGTGACTCTGCCGGTGAGCTACACGACGCGCGAGGAGGTGTTCGCGACCAACCCTGCGACCGGCCAGCCCTGGACGGTCGCGGCGGTGCGGTCTGCGAAACTCGTCTATCAACAAGTTACCATCCAGACGCAACTTCCCCGGGCCGCCCTCACGCAGCTCGTCCTGGTGGTCGCGGTGCGCCGCGTCCCCTACGCCGCCTCGCTGCTCGAGCGCCCGAACGCCGACGTCGGGCCGAATCAGGGAAGCCCCACTCCCTCCGGCGCCCACTACCTCAACGTCGACGAGGATCCCCACGACGGCGACGCGACCATCCTCTCGTTTACCTCAGGCGGCTATAAGGAGGTCTATACGTATGCCGATCAGCTCCTGAACACCGACATCGTTGCGGACGTCAAGGTGCGATGGACCGCCAAGAAGGGGTCCGGAACACCCTGGACCGCGAAGGCCGGCGTGGTCGTCGGATCGACGGAATACTATGGCCCGACGGCGACTCTCACGACCAACTACCTGACACGCGAGGAGACCTTCGTGGTCAATCCGGCCACCGGCCAGCCCTGGACGGTCCAGGATGTGAGGAGCGGGAAGCTGATCTATCAGCAGGTGACGATCGTCACCCAGCTCCCGCGGGCTGCCCTCACGCAGCTCGTGCTGGTCGTGTCTGTCCTGCGGATGCCGGTCCTCGCCACCCTGACCAAGCTGCCCAACTCAGACGCTTCGCCGAATCAAGGAGCGCCGACTCCCGCCGGGGCCCATTACCTGAACGTGGACGACGACCCCAACGACGGCGATACGACCATGCTGTCATTCGCTGGGGCGGGCTACAAGGAGGTCTTCACGACCGCCGATCAGCTCCTCGATACCGACCACGTGCAGAACGTCAAGGTGAGGTGGGTGGCCAAGAAGGGCCAGGGGAACAATTGGAATGCGCATGCCGGCCTGGTCGTCGGATCGACGGAATTCTATGGCCCGACCGTGAATCTCACGACCGGCTATACGGTGCGCGAGGAAACCTTCGGGACCAATCCGGCCACCACCCAGTTCTGGACGGTCCAGGAGGTCCGGGCCGCCAAGCTCATCTACCAGCAGGTGACCATCACTGCGCAGCAGCCGAAGGCACAGCTGACCGAGATGGTGCTCATCGTGCAGGTCGAACGCGCGCCCTAGGACGAAGCGTCCCGGGGGACGCCTAGAACGGCGGTACATAGGGACGGCGGAGGCGACAACAAAATCGCCTCCGCCGTCCCGTCTTGTTTCGCTCCAGCGCGCAGGCCCTCGCCCTCGGGTTCCTTGACATCCTTCGGGTCGGGCCGTTAGCCTCTCATCCAGATTCCCAATCAGTTTCGCGTGCTTGCAGACGGACCTGCCCGTTGGACCGCCTTGAGCTGGGCGAATGAATCTGGAATAGGGGAAGGCACGCCATGGAGGCTTTCTGAAACATCAAGTTCAAGGGGAGCAAGGCAATGTTCCAGGTCGATGAACAGCAGGGCGTAACGATTCTGCGGCTGCGGCACGGGCGCGCGAACGCTCTTGATGTGGAGCTGTGCCGGGGACTCGTGGAGTTTTTCGAGAAGGCGGGGCGGGCGCCAGCCCGCAGCGTGATTATCACCGCCGAGGGAGGCATCTTCTCGGCGGGAGTCGACCTGTTGCGCGTCCTGGACGGCGAAGCGGCCTACGTCCGGCAGCTGCTTCCGGCGCTTCATGAGTTTTGCGAGACGGTGTTCAGCTTTCCGTATCCGCTGGTCGCGGCCATCAACGGCCACGCTTTCGCCGGCGGATGCATCGTCGCCTGCATGGCTGACCATCGGGTCATGGCGCAGGGACCCGGTAGGATAGGCGTTCCTGAATTGTTAGTGGGCGTGCCGTTTCCTCCCGCGCCGTTGGAAGTCATGCGCTTCGTCTTGCCCTCGCAGCATCTCAGCCGCGTGATGGTCGGAGGCGCGACGTACGATGCGGACGAGGCCCGCGAATTCGGCCTGGTGGATGAGGTCGCATCGCCCGAGGAGCTGCTGGATCGGGCCGTCGCCGCGGCGCAGCGTCTCGCAGCTATCCATCCGGCGACCTTCAGCCTGACCAAAGCGCAGCTGCGCGCGCCGGCTCTGGAGCGGATGCGGGCGGGGCAAGATCTGGTCCAGCAGCTCGCCGAAGAGATCTGGGCGACGCCCGAAGCCATGCAGCGCATCCGCGCGCACGTCGATCGCACCTTCGGCGCAAAGAAGAAGTAACCCCCACTCGCTTGCGCCCGGCGGCCAAATCCTCGGGCTGGTGCTATGCTGGGCAGGCCGGCACGGTCGTCAGGGGTACTCGCTCAGGAGCTGAAGCGATGGCGGCAAAAGTTTTGCGAATCCGCGTGGCGGAAGCGCCCCAGCAGGATGTCGGGCAAGGCATCGTGCGCCTCGGCTCGCAGCACCTCAAGGACCTAGGCGTCGAGGAAGGCACCGTGGTGCAGGTGCAAGGCAAGCGCCTCACCGCCGCGGTGGTCCTCTCAGGCTATCCCGAGGACGAGGGGATCGATGTAGTCCGGATGGACGGTCTGATCCGCTTCAACGCCAAGGTCGGAGTCGGCGAGCTGGTCGAAATCACCCCGGCCGACTGGAAAGAAGCCAAGAGCCTCGTCCTGGCTCCGGCTCAGGAAGGCATCCGGCTGGCGGTTCCCGGAGAAGATCTCCGGCGGACGCTGCTGAATCGTCCTCTGGTGCAGGGCGATTTCCTCTCCAGCGTATTCCGGCGCGCACCGCAGCCCCCTCCACCGGGGCTGCTCCCCGAGGAGATTCTGCAGAGCTACATGAGCCGCTCCTTCGGGCTCATGGAGATCCGGCTCGTGGTGAGCGACACGCTCCCCAAGGGGATCGTGCGGGTCACGGAGAAGACCCGCGTCGAGGTGCTTCCCGAATATACGGGGGAGGAGGGCCGCCCGGGCCGCTTCGTGACCTACGAGGACATCGGCGGCATCCGCCCCATCATCCAGAAGATCCAGGAAACCATCGAGCTGCCCCTCAAGCACCCGGAGCTGTTCGAGCGGCTCGGGATCGATCCCCCCAGCGGCGTGCTCCTGCACGGGCCACCCGGCACCGGAAAGACGCTGCTCGCCCGGGCGGTGGCCAATGAGTCCGGCGCCCACTTCTCCGCCATCAACGGGCCGGAGATTATGGGCAAGTTCTACGGCGAATCCGAGGAGCGCCTGCGGGGGGTGTTCGAGGAGTCGCAGAAGAACGCCCCGGCCGTCATCTTCATCGACGAGCTGGACTCGATCGCGCCGCGGCGCGCCGAGGTGACCGGGGAAGGCGAGAAGCGCATCGTCGCGCAGCTGCTGACGCTGATGGACGGCCTGAAGGGGCGCCGCAACGTCATGGTGATCGGCGCCACCAACCGGGTCGACGCGATCGATCCGGCGCTGCGGCGTCCCGGACGGTTCGACCGGGAGATCGAGATCCGCATCCCCGACCAGAGCGGCCGTCTGGAAATCCTCCAGATCCACACGCGCGGCATGCCGTTGGGCAAGGACGTGAGCCTGCCGGCGCTGGCGGAGGCGACGGTCGGCTACACCGGCTCGGATCTCTCGCATCTGGCCAAGGAAGCCGCGCTCGCCACCCTGCGCCGCCTCATGCCGAAGCTGAATCTGGAGGAGGACAAGACCATTCCTCCCAAGGTGCTGGAGAAGCTCGAAGTGCGCCGCGAGGACTTCGACCAGGGCCTCCTGGAAGTCCAGCCTTCGGCTCTGCGGGAGATCGTCGTGGAGATTCCGAAGGTCCGCTGGGACGAGGTGGGCGGGCTGGAGGAGGTGAAGAAGACCCTCCGCGAGATGGTGGAGCTGCCGCTGCGAAAGCCCGAGGCGTTCCGCCGCCTGGGCATCCGCGCTCCCAAGGGAATCCTGCTCTACGGCCCGCCCGGCACCGGCAAGACTCTGCTCGCCAAGGCGGTGGCCACCCAGGCCGGGGCCAGCTTCCTCTCGGCCAAGGGAAGCTCGCTGTTGTCCAAGTGGTACGGCGAGTCGGAGAAGAAGATCGCCGAGTTCTTCCAGCGCGCCCGGCAGGTTCCGCCCGCCATCATCTTCTTCGATGAGCTCGACTCCCTGGCTCCGGTGCGCGGGGGTGGTCTTGGCGAGCCCCAGGTCACGGAGCGCATCGTCAATCAGATCCTGGCGGAGATGGACGGCATGCAGGAGCTCAAGGGGGTCGTGGTCCTCGGCGCCACCAACCGTCCCGACATGATCGACCCGGCGCTGCTGCGCCCGGGAAGGTTCGACGAGCTGGTCTACGTGACGATCCCCGACCAGGCCTCGCGGGAGGAAATCTTCCGGGCCCACACCCAGGGGATGGCCTTGGAGGCCGATGTGGATCTCCCCAAGCTGGCGGAGATCACCGAGCGCTTCACGGGCGCTGACATCGCCGGGGTCTGCATGAAAGCCGGGATTTTCGCGCTGCGGGACAATCCCGACGCCCGGGCCGTCACGCAGGAGCACTTCTTCCGCGCGGTGAAGGAAGCGATCCCCTCCGTGACGCCCGAGATGGAGCGCGAGTACGAGAAACTCGCCCGCACCGTGAAGCAGCAGGCCGGCCGCATCGGCTTCTTGGCCGCTCCGAGCGAGCCCGAGCCGGGCTCCTGAGCGCTATGCGCCGGACACCTGGAATTCAGATTGGACCCCTCACCGTTCTCATCAGCCTGCTCGTTTTGCTCCTATCACAACCGGACGCGTGGGCGGCGACGCAAAGCGCCCCCACCCGGCCGCCGGACCGGGCGGCGCTCGCGAGACAGGTCCGCGAGGAGTTTCTGCGCGCCTGGAAGGGATACAAGAAATACGCCTGGGGGCATGACGAGCTGAAGCCAGTCAGCAAGACGGCGAAAGACTGGTACGGCCAGAGCCTTCTGATGACGCCGGTCGACGCGCTGGACACGATGCTCCTGATGGGGCTCGACGAGGAGGCGGAGGAGGCCAAAAAGCTGATCGTGGAGAAGCTCTCCTTCGATCGCGACATCTCGGTCAAGAATTTCGAAATCACCATCCGCCTGCTGGGGGGATTGCTGTCGAGCTACCAGATGACCGGCGACAAGCGATTGCTACAGCTCGCCGAGGATCTCGGAAAGCGCCTGCTCCCCGCCTTCAGCTCGCGTACCGGGATGCCCTACATGTACGTGAATCTGAAGACCCAGCGGACCTCAGGAGCGCAAAGCAACCCTGCGGAGATCGGCACGCTCGTGCTGGAGTTCGGGACGCTGTCGAAGCTCACCGGGAAGAAGATCTACTTCGAGATGGCCAGAAACGCCCTCGGTCAGCTCTATCAGCGGCGCTCGACGATCGGCCTGGTGGGGGACGGCATCGACGTGGAAACCGGAGAGTGGACGAGCCGGGCGAGCCACGTGGGCGGGGGAATCGATTCCTATTACGAATACCTGCTGAAGTGCTCGATCCTGTTCAACGACCCACAGTGCGCGGAGATGTGGCGGAAGAGCCACCGAGCTCTCAACGAGTATCTGGCCGAGCAGACGCCGACGGGGCTCTGGTACGGACAGGTGGACATGAACATGGGACAACGTACCGCTTCCCAGTTCGGCGCCCTGCACGCCTTCCTCCCGGGCGTCCTCGCTCTCGGAGGCGACCTGGAGCACGCGCGCTCCTTGCAGTCGTCCTGCTACCGGATGTGGAACTTGAAGGGAATCGAGCCGGACCTTCTCGATTACCGCTCGATGAGCATCGTCGATGCCGAGTATCCGCTGCGGCCTGAGATCATCGAATCGGTCTACACCCTGCACCGCATCACCCGCGATCCCGCCTACCTCGAGATGGGCCGCACTTTCTTCGAATCGATCCTCCAGCGCTGCCGCACGGAGGCCGGCACCACCGTCCTCAAGGACGTCGCCACGGGAGAGAAGGGAGATCTGATGCCCAGCTACTATCTGGCCGAGACGCTCAAGTATCTTTATCTTCTGTTCGCCCCTGAGAACACCCTCAACCTGAACGACGTCGTCTTCAACACCGAAGCCCACCCACTGCGTAAAGCGCGATGAATAAGCATGGCTCCGCGCCTAAAGCAAGCTGGCTCGCGTGGGTCGAGGAGCACCGCTGGGCGGTGATCGCCTCAGTCGCGCTGCTGTCGCTGACGGCGCTCATCGAAGGCTGGCTGGGGCGATCGCCGCTGGGCCCGGACGGTAAGTTCGGCTGGTGGGACGGGAACATCTGGAGCAGCGAGAACTCGCAGCGGGTCGCCGACGCCTACTCCTTCTCGCACATCGCCCACGGAATCCTCTTCTTCGCTCTTCTGTGGCTGGTGGCGCGGCGGCTGCCGGTCTCGTACCGCTTCCTGATTGCCGTGCTGTTGGAGGCAGGGTGGGAGGTGCTGGAGAATTCGCCTCTCATCATCAACCGTTACAGGGAGGCGACCATTGCCCTGGGGTACGTCGGCGACAGCGTCCTCAACTCGTGCAGTGACATCGCGATGATGGCGCTCGGCTTCTGGTTCGCCTCCCGGATGAAAACCTGGGTCAGCGTGGCGGCGGTGCTCGCCATGGAGGTCTTCTGCCTGCTGTGGGTGCGCGACAACTTGACGCTTAACATCATCATGCTGATCCATCCCATCGACGCGCTCAAGGCCTGGCAATCCGCCGGCCACCCGCTGCACTGAGTCCCCTCAGTACTTCTTGAGCATGTACTGGATTCCCACCATCATGACGTCTTCCCAAGCCGTTCCCACCTCGGGTGAGAATTTCGGGTCACATTCCTTCACGGTCTCCAGAAGGCTGTCGAGCCAAAGGTCGTACAGCTCGGCTCCAATGTTGAGCTGCGTCTGGCTGTGGCGAGCTGCCAGATCTCTCAGGTAGCGTCCGGGTCCGTCCGGATCTCCGGCGGCCAGGGGCATGAGATGGAGGGAGGCCCGAAGGGCCCGTATCTGCACGACGAAGTCCGTGTGCGCGAACTTTTTCCGAACCTTGGGCGAAGAGGTCAGAAACTTGTCGTAGAACCGATCCAGAAAATCCGGATTGGAGTTGCACCGCCTCAGACTCTCGTCGAACCGCTTCAAAGTCCTCTTATCCACCTTGTCCATCGACCTGCATCTCCCTCGTGAATGGCGGCTAGGATACGTAGAGTGATGGGAATTCGCAATGGGAAAAAGCATACAATACGCTCTCTCCTGGAGGGTCTGTATGCGCCGCTCTCGCCTAGGTCTCGTGGTCTGCCTGGTCCTGGCCTACGTCCCGCTGATCCTCGCGCCAAGCTCCGCTTCAACCATCAAGCCCGCACCGATCGTCATCGTGATCAAGGCGGGCACGCTCATCGACGGCACCGGCTCCGCACCGCGCAGCAATCAGCTCATCTTCATCCGGGGACAGCGTGTCGAAAAGGTCACCGGTGTGGCCGGCGCCTCCATTCCAACGGACGCGAAGATCGTGGATCTCTCCGCCGCCACGGTGCTTCCCGGCCTCATCGACTCCCACACCCACATCTTTCTGTGGGGCGAGGAGCCCGACAAGGGCGGCTATGATGCCAACATCCTGATGGCCGGCATTTCCCTGCGCGCCGCCCGGGCCACGGTGGCGGCGCGGCGAGCGCTGGAGCAGGGATTCACTACGATTCGTGACGTGGAAACCGAAGGGGCCGGATACGGCGACGTGGAGATCAAGCAGGCCATCGAAGAGGGGACGATACCCGGCCCGCGCATCTTCGCCTCGACGCGCGCCATTTCCACCACGGGCGGCTACAACCTCGAGGGCTACGCCCCCGAGCTGGTCATGCCCAAGGGCGCGCAGATTGTGGATGGCCCGGTGGAGGCTCGCAAAGCGACGCGCGAGCAGCTGGAGCATGGGGCCGACTGGATCAAGGTGTACATGACGCACCGCTCCTGGGTGGACCGCCAAGGACGCCTTGTCTCCCAACCGACACTCACGCTCGAGGAGCTGCAGGCCGTCGTGGATGAGGCGCACGGCTGGGGTAAGAAAGTCGCCTGCCACGCCTACAATGGCATCGGGCTGCAGCGGGCGCTCGACGGAAAGTGCGACTCCATCGAGCACGGCCTCGAGATGACCGATGCGCAGATTGCACAGATGGTGAGGCAGGGGACCTGGTACTGCCCGACGCTCGTGCCCTACTACCAGAACTGGGCTCCCGCCGACACTCCGGTCGGAAAGCGCGATCGCGCCCGCGCCGCCGTGCATGAAATCACCTTTCCAAAGACTCTCAAGGCGGGTGTGAAAATCGTTTTCGGCACCGACATGGGCGGCATCCCCTGGGACCAGCCCATGGCCAAGGAATTCATCCTGATGACCAAGCTCGGCATGAAGCCGATGGACGCCATCCAGTCCGCGACCTCCAGGGCCGCGGAGATGCTGAACACCAAGGGGGAGCTGGGCGTCATTGCAGCGGGAGCTTACGCGGACATCATCGCCGTGGAGGGCGACCCGCTGAAGGACATCACCGAGCTGGGTAAGGTCCGCTTCGTCATGAAAGACGGAGAGGTTTTCAAGAGCGATTTATCCAAGTGAAGCCGGATCGGCATCGGGATCGGCCGCGAAGCAGGACGAGCCCGGACCGGGTTAGACTGATACCGATTCCAGGAGCATCGCCGGCGGGAAATGCGATCGACCGAAAGGGGATAGGAGGACGCAATGGCCCAATGCAAGCTCGTGAAAAACCTGGTGGTGGCGCTGGCGCTGGGCATGATCGCGCAATCCGCCGGCTGGGCGCAGGAATCAGGCGACAAATCGGATCGACCGACGATACGCGTCGGGGGAGAAGCGACGATCAACGCCAAGCCCGACCAGGCGGAGCTGGACCTGGGCGTCGTGTCGCAAGCCACGACGGGTCAGGCCGCGGCGGCGCAAAACGCCCAGAAGCTGGATGCCGTGCTGGCGCAGCTGCGGAAGATGCTGGGCTCCGGGGCCGACATCAAGACGCTCAGCTACAACCTGACCCCCAACTATCGTTACCCCAAAGAAGGGGGGCAGCCGAGTATTTCGGGTTACACCGCAAGCAACGTCATCGAAATAAAGACCGGTGACCTGGCGCAGGTCGGCAAGCTGATCGATGCCGCGACCCAGTCGGGCGCCAACACCGTCCAGTCGCTGCGCTTCACGCTGAAGGACCAGCAGCCGGTCCTGTCGCAGGCGCTGCGACAAGCCGCCGTGAAGGCAAGAGCCAAAGCCGATGCGCTGGCTTCGGCCCTGAGTGTGAAGATCGTCCGCGTGCTGCACGTCGACGAGGGCGGGCAGCCGATGCGCCCGATATACGCCGAAGCCATGACGATGCGCGCCAGCGCCGAGTCGGCGCCCCCCACTCCCGTCGAGCCGGGCACCATCGAGGTCCAGGCCAGCGTCACGCTGACCGTGGAAATCGCCCAATAACCTGACCGGGGGCTGCGTGATCGGCAAAACGCTCAACCATTACCGGGTACTGGAGAAGCTGGGAAGCGGCGGCATGGGGGAGGTCTTTCTTGCCGAGGACACCCGGCTGAATCGCAAGGTGGCGCTGAAGATACTCCCGGCCGTGATGGCGTCGGATCCGGAGCGCCAGGAGAGATTCGAGCGCGAGGCCCAGGCGATCGCGGCGCTGAATCATCCCAACATCGTCACGATCCACTCGGTGGAGGAGGCGGAGGGGCTCCACTTCATCATCATGGAGCTCATCCAGGGCCGCAACCTCTCGCAGCTGATTCCACCCAACGGGCTGCCGCTTTCGCGCTTTTTCGACCTCGCCATCCCCATGGCCGATGCGATCAGCGCCGCCCACAAGCGCGGCATCACCCACCGCGACCTCAAGCCCGACAACATCATGCTCAGCGACGATGGGCGCGTGAAGGTCCTCGACTTCGGGCTGGTCAAGCTGAAGGAAGAGGGAACATCCGGCCCGATGGCGACGAGTTTACCCACCGCCGATCTGACCGCGGAGGGTCGGATCATGGGAACGGCGGCCTACATGTCCCCGGAACAGGCGGAGGGGAGGCCGGTGGACCACCGCTCCGACATTTTCTCGCTAGGCGTGGTCCTCTACCTGATGGCGACCGGGACGAAACCCTTCCAGGGGGAGACCCGGATGTCCGTCCTCTCGGCGATCCTGCGCGACACACCCAGCTCCGTCACCGACCTCAATCCAAGCCTGCCGCGCCACCTGGGCCGCATCATCCGGCGCTGCCTCGCCAAGAATCCAGAGGAGCGCTATCAGACTTCCCAGGATCTGAAGAACGAGCTGGTGGAGCTGCGTAAAGAAGTGGATTCCGGAATGGGGGAGGCGCCTGCGACCGCAGCGGTCGCAGCAGCCGCGCAACCCGGTAGAAAGCGGGGTGCGATCTGGGCTCTCGCCGGAACCGGAATCCTGGCGGCCGCCGGTGCAGGTTACTGGTTTCTGCGCGCCCCTCGTCCTGCCGAGCAGCTGCAACCGCTGGCGGTGCAAGGATCCTTCAGCCAGCTGACCGATCAGGCGGGGGAGGAGATCACCCCCACCTTTTCCCCCGATGGCCGGATGCTCGCCTTCGCCAGCCGGGCTGCGGGAAACTGGGACATCTACGTGCAGAGCGTGTCCGGGCGCAACGCCGTCAATGTGACGAAGGATTCGAGCGCGAATGACATCCAGCCGGCGTTTTCTCCCGACGGACAGCGGATTGCCTTCCGAAGCGAGAGGGAGGGAGGCGGAATCTTCGTGATGGGGGTCCTCGGAGATTCGGTCGTGCGGCTGACTGACGTGGGCTACCGCCCGGCCTGGTCGCCCGATAGGAAGGAGATCGCATTCGAAACGGAGGGATGGTTCGAGCCGACCGGCCGCCAGACGATCAGTCAGCTCTGGGTGGTGAACGTCCAGAGCCGGGAAAAGCGGAAGATCTTCGACGGCGATGCAGTGCAGCCCGCCTGGTCTCCGCACGGCACGCGCATCGCCTACTGGGCCGTGCTCGGCAGCAGCGGGCAACGGGATTTATTCACCATACCCTCGGGGGGTGGCACGCCGGTTCGCATCACCGAGGATACTGCCGTGGACTGGGATCCGATCTGGTCGCCCGATGGCCACCAGCTTTATTTCATTTCCGACCGGGACGGCAGCATGAATATCTGGCGGGTCCCGATCGATGAGGCCACCGGAAAGACCACCGGCCCATTCCAGTCGGTGACCCAGGGAGTGAGCGGCGGGGCCCGCGACATCGCGATTTCCGCGGACGGGCAGCACCTCGTCTACGCCTCCGAAGTCATCAGCCGGAATTTGATGAAGTACACCGTGGATCCTGCGGCGGGAAAGGTAGAAGGAGAGCCGTCCTGGGTGACGCGCGGCTCGGAGCGGATCGTGTGGCCGGATCCATCGCCTGACGGCGAGTGGCTCGTATTCACCATGCAGGGAAAGAAAGAGGACGTCTTCGTGTCCCGAGCCGACGGCTCCGGCCGCCGGCAGATTACCGACGATCCGGCCCGGGATCGCGGCCCCCGCTGGTCGCCGGATGGAAAGAAGATCGCCTTTTACTCCGATCGAAGCGGCTCCTACGGAATCTGGACGGTGAATCCGGATGGTAGCGGACTCGTCCAGATCGCCGACGCTCCCGGGCATGCCCTGCTCTATCCGGTCTGGTCTCCCGATGGCCTCAGAATGGCAGTCGCCGACATCAAAGGAGATGCGAGCTGCATCTTCGACCCGACTCGCCCGTGGGCGGAGCAGTCCCGCGAGCCTCTGCCTCCGCCCGAGCCTGGATCCGGGCAGTTCTATCCCTGGTCCTGGTCGCCGGATGGAAAGAAGCTGGCCGGGGCCGTCCAGAAGGAAGCCGACATCAACACCGGCCTCGTCCTGTACGACGTGGCGGAGCGCAAGTACCGGCGGCTCACCGATCGAGGGACCATGCCGGTCTGGCTCGGCGACAGCCGCCGACTTCTCTACAGCGACCAGTCCGGCGCCGCTTTCCTGCTGGACACACAGACCCTGGAGAGCCGGCCGATTCTCTCCGTCTCCCCCGACGCCCTGGACCCATTCAGCCTGCGCATCAGCCGCGACAACCGCTCCATCTACCTGGTGCGCGTCAACCGCCAGTCCGATCTCTGGATGCTCACCCTCCAATAGCCTCGCGGCTTCTGCTCAGCATCAGTTGTCGTCCGCCGGCAATTGACCCTCGCCTTCATCCCGATTGCGCGTACATTGATTACGGGGGATCGACTCTCACAGGCATGAGGAGGTGCCGCCATGAGAACGATCACCGCTTGCGCTGTCGCTCTTTCCTGTTTCGTGAATGTCGGACCGGCCCTCGCCCAACAGGGCCCTTCCACTCCCGGCGAGTCTAGCCGTCTGGCCAATCTCATCCCCGGCGGCGAGCTGCGAATCGCCGGCGCCTCGGGCGAACGTCTCCCCTTTCCTCTCAAGCACACCGAGGTGCATGCGGAGATTGCGGGCCTGGTGGCCCAGGTTCGGGTGCGCCAGGTATTCCAGAATCCCTACGACCGGGCGATCGAAGCCGTCTACGTCTTCCCGCTGCCTTCCCGGGCGGCGGTGGACGAGATGGAGATTCAGCTCTCGGATCGCACCATTCGCGGAGTCATCAAGAAGCGCGAGGAAGCCCGGGTGATGTACGACGAGGCACGTCGGTCCGGACGAACCGCGGCCCTGCTCGATCAGGAACGACCCAATATCTTCACCCAGTCGGTCGCGAACATCCTTCCGGGGGAGGAAATCACCGTGAGCATCCGGTATTTCGATCGGCTCCCTTACGAGTCGGGATTCTATGAGTTCATCTTTCCGATGGTGGTGGGGCCCCGGTTCGTGCCCGGCGCGCCGCGACAGCCGGCGGCGGGTGAGGGGGTTTCCGGGGTGCGCGATGCGACTCGAATCACTCCACCGGTGCTGGAGGCCGGTCAGCGCCCGGGTCACGACATTTCTCTCGAGGTTCAGCTGCAGGCGGGAACTCAGCTTCAGGACATTGGCTCCGCCACTCACACCGTCGACATCGAGCGCCCCGCTCCGGACCGTGCCCGAATCGTCCTGCGTCAGGAAGACAGCATTCCCAACAAGGATTTCGTGCTGCGCTACCGCACCGAAGGAGCGACTCCGCAGCTCGTCCTGCTCCCCCACCGCACCGACGCGCAGGGGCAATTCCTGATCCTCATTCAGCCCGAGGCCAACCCCGCCACCGCTCACGTCACTCCCAAAGAGATGATCTTTGTAGTGGACTGCTCCGGGTCGATGAGCGGCTTTCCCATCGAGAAGGTGAAGGAGGCAATGCGCTATGCGCTGGAAAACCTCAATCCCCTGGACAACTTTCAGATCATCCGCTTCTCCGACAAGGTGGAAGCCTTCGCACCGGAGCCGGTGCCGGCGACGCCCGCGCACCTCGCCCAGGCTCTGGAATACGTGAATGGGCTCTCGGGGGCGGGGGGAACCATCCTGCTGGACGGAGTCAAGGCGGCTCTCAGCACCCCGGAGGATCCTCAGCGGCTGCGGATCATCTCTTTCATGACCGATGGCTTCATCGGAAACGAGGAGCAAATCCTCGCCTATCTGCGTGAGAATCTGGGTGGAGCACGATTGTTTTCTTTCGGTGTGGGAAGCTCGCCGAACCGCTATCTCCTGGACAAGATGGCTGAGTTCGGGCGGGGAGGCGTCGATTACCTCCTCCTGAATGGAGATGCATCGAAGGCCATCCACGATTTCTACGATGAGATCCGCAGCCCCTATCTGACAGATCTGGAATTGGATTGGGGGAGCCTCGCCGTCTCGGAAATCTATCCGCCCCGGATTCCGGATCTCTTCCTCGGCCAGCCGGTCGTTCTCCTCGGCGCCTACGAGCAGGTGGGATCGGGAGAAATCACCCTGCGTGGCCGCCTGGGGGGTCAACCCTACGAGCAGCACCTGCGCATTCAGCTTCCGGAGCGGTCGGAGTCCGGGGAGGCCATCCGGTCGTTATGGGCGCGAGCGAAAATCGAGGCGCTGTCGGACCAGCAGATTGCCGATCCACAACCGGCGACCGTGGAAGCGATCACCGAGGTAGCCCTGACCCACCAGCTGGTTTCGGCCTACACCTCCTTCGTGGCCGTCGAAGAAGTGCCAAGGACGACACCCGAGGAGCCCGAGCAGGTGCGGGTCCCCGTGCCGATGCCCGAGGGCGTGACGATGCATGAAGAATCCGAGACCGACTCGGGTGAAGTGGCCGCGGGGGTCAGCGGCGGAGTGGTCGGCGGAGTGGCGGCGGGAGTTCCCGCTACCATCTTGAGGCAAAGTTCCTCTGAGCGCGTCCAGGTGGCCGCCAAGTCGGATGTCGTCAACACGGAGAGCACCCAAATGAGCACGACCATCACTTCAGAGTACATCGATGGCCTTCCCATTCTAGGCACGGATTATCAGGACGTGCTGACCCTGGCGCCCGGAGTGACGGACACCAACGGGACCGGCGGCGCAAACATCCACGGTGCGCGGGATACCAATGTGGTGACCCTGGTTGACGGCGCCGGCGCGGTCGGGAGCCAAGACCGAAAACTGGTGGACTATCTGAGCGTTGAGTCACTCGATGAAATTGAGGTTGTCACTGCGGGCGCCGGCGCCAGCTTCAGTCGTGCTCAAGGAGGGTTCCTCGGGGTCGCGCCCGCCGTTCGGGGAAATCTCAAGTACCGAGCCTCTCCCGTTTTCAGCCGACTGGGCGCGGTTCGGAAGAGCTACCACATGGGCGAGCCCATCGAGCTTTACGTCGCCATCCGGAATCTTTCCTCCAAGACGGTCAAGGTGCCGTCCTCGCTTTCAGTCTCTCAGGGGACAGCCCCATTCCGAATTCTCGACGACACTTGGCAGGACCTGGCAGGCCCGATCCCGGTGAGCTGCACTGAGAGGCGGCGGTCTCTTGCGCCGGGAGAATGGATTGTGTTCAGGATCATTCTCAATGGTGAAGGAGGCTACCAGCTGAGTCGTCCTGGCCTGTATTATCTGGTGTTCTTGGGTTCGGAGCTGGGTCTTCCCGATTCCACGCAGCTGACTCTGCGGATCGAGCCATGAAGATCCTGGCATCTTGATCCGCCTTGGCGGCGCTCGGCCTTGTCGGAACTGCGCTTCCGCCCCGAGCGCCGCCCGCTCTGCGCTCCCGCTGCCTGCCCGCGCCACCTGGATAGCTTTCGGCCTCCTCACGTGCTCACTAGAGCCTCAGGGCCCGGTTCGCGCCTCTAGGTCATCGCGCCATTGAAATCTTGAATGTTGAGTGTCACCAGCGGCGCTTCCCGCGCATTAACCCAGTGAAGCGCCCCAGGTCGGTCGTGAAATAGCACCCGCCAGTCAGGTGGCCCGCGGCCCCGGGGGTACAATCCAGGAGGAGTCGCCATGCCGATGCCTAGCGTCATGCGTTCAAACCCTGCCCCCGCCGGCCTCATCACCGTGGATGGAAAGACCTTCCCGCTGCTGAAAGCGGAGGTTCACTCGCGAGCGGAGGGGGGAATCGCCGCCACGCAGCTGCGTCAGATCTATCGAAATCCCCATCGGGAGCCTCTCGAGGCCGTCTACACGCTGCCGCTTCCTGCCGACGGGGCGGTGATCGCTTACACCATCCGGATGGGAGAGCGCATCATCCGGGGAGTCGTGGAGAGCCGGGAAGCTGCGCAGGAAAAGTATCGCAAGGCTCTGGAGGAAGGGAGAGTCGGCGGTCTGCTGGAGCAGGAGCGCTCCGACACGTTTACCCAGACTCTGGGCAACCTTCCCCCCGGGGAGCAGGCCGAGGTGGAGATCCAAGTGCTGCACCCTCTCGCGTTCCGATCCGCCGCGGCAGGCGAGCCGGCCCACTGGGAATACCGCTTCCCGACGGTGGTGGGAGTGCGCTACGAAGGGGAGCCGGGGCGCGTCGAGGACTCCGCGAAGCTGGACGTGGACCGGGCAGATTCGACGGGGACGCCGGTTCGGCTGGAGATGGAGCTGCTGGTGGGAGACGGAACGCCTCAGGCCATCGCGGCGAAATCGCCCACGCATTCAATCCTGGTGGAAGCAGTGAACGGGGGATCCCGCGTGAGCTTGTCGGAGGGGGCCCCGCTGGATCGGGATCTCGTCGTCTGCTGGTGTCCCCTCAAGCAGGAGGTGGGAGTTCAGCTGATTGAAGGCCAGGGCCTCCCGGGAGACGAGGGACGTTATGCCTGGCTGGCGATCATGCCTCCCACGCGTGCCGGTGAGTTCCATGGCCGGGACCTGACGCTTCTCATCGATGCCAGCGGCTCCATGCAGGGGAAGCCTTTGGCTCTGGCGAAGGCCGTTGCGGGAGACCTCCTGAAGAGCCTGGGACCGCGTGATCGTTTTGAGGTACTCGCCTTTTCGATCGAAATCCAGGTGCTCGTCAAGGGACCGGTTGAAGCGACTGAGCGAAACGTCCGGTGGGCTCTCAAGGAGCTCGACGGCCTGCGGGCAGGGGGGGGCACGGAAATGGCGGGGGCCGTACTCGATGCCCTGAGGCCGCTGCGGGTCGAGTCACAGAGGCAGGTCATCTTGATCACCGACGGCTACGTCGGCTTCGAACAGGAAGTCACGAGAAGTCTCCTGCGAAATCTGCCGTCCGGGGCGCGCCTTCACACCGTAGGGATCGGCTCGGCGCCTAACCGGACGCTGACGCGCTGGACAGCAAGGGCCGGTCGGGGAGTGGAGCTGATCCTTGGGGAACAAAGTGCCGCGCCTGCCGTGTCGGAGCGGCTTCGGCAGGCCACGGTGGCCCCAATCCTGACCGACGTGATGCTGAGCGGTTCGGCTCTCGCGGGAATGGCTCCCGCCCGGCCGCGCGATCTGTTCGAAGGACAACCTCTGGGTGTGGCACTGAGGCTGAATCCGCAGGGAGGCAGCCTGGAGGTGCGCGCCAGGATGGCCGGGGGTCGCGATACCTGGATCCAGCAGCTACCGATGGAGCCTCATCCACAGGATCGATCCCAGGCACGCACATCGGATCCCACGCACCTTTTCGGCAAGGCGGGCCGACTTCCATTGGGCGCGCTTTACGGCCGTGAGGCGATCGAGGACTGCGAGATGGAGCTGGCTGCCTGTTCCCCTCGTGAGGCGGAACGAATCGAAGGGGAGATCGAAGCGCTCGGTCTGCGCCACCGGATCGCGAGCCGCAGGACCAGCCTCGTTGCCGTGGCCGAGGAGCCCTCGGTGGATCCCCAGGAAGCCCGCCGGCGCCGGCATCTGGCCGTGGAGCTGCCCAAGGACGTATCGGCGGAGGGAACGGGATTGCTTGCAACCCCGGGTGATGAGCTGCTGATGCGAGGAGGGCTAGACATGGACCTGCGGCGGTCACTATTCCTAAATGCCACATTCGGTATTTCGAAGGCTGGACTCAAACGCGACCGGCCCAAGATCAAAGGGCTGGACCCAGAGGCTCTGGCATGTGAAATCCTTGACCCTGCTCGTTTCATCCCGGGTGAGATCGTCCGCCTCGAAAATGACCTGATGTTCGTCGAGTTCGACTCGCCGGCGGACGGATTCATGCTCCCCGGACCAGGCGACGAGTTGCGCATGACCCTGCTCTTCAGGCGCCCCTTGCAGATCGTGGAGGTGAATCTGGTCCAGAGCCAGAGCACGCGACGGGGCCCGCACGCCCGCGGGCTGCGGCTGCGGCTGGTCCTGCGCCGCAAGGATGGGTCGGCCTGGAATATTACGGGACGTTTCACAACCACGATCCAATGGTACGGTCCCGATGCGCGCGAGGTCACCATCCTGATCATGAGAGAAGGGCCCGATGGGGCGGCTGCATGACCGAAACCGACCAGGCGTTCCAACGGGCCCGGGAAAGGGACGCCTCGGCGTTCGCCGACTGGGTCCGCCTGGTGGAGATCCCTCTGCGACGCAGCCTGAGACGATACGCAAGGCTCGTCGATGTGGAGTCGGTGATGCAGGAGGGGTTCTTGCGGATGTGGGTGCTGGCGCCGACGCTCGAGCTGGTGGGGGAGAACGCCTCGCTGCGCTACGCCCATGTGCTGATCAACAACCTGGCCCGCGGGGAAGCGAGGCGGCTGGCGCGGGAAACATCGTTGGATCCTGAGGAAATGGAAGCCCTTCCCGAAGCCCGGGTTGAGCCCGACGCGGCACCGGACCCGCTCTTGCGCCGCGTCGTGCTCGGCTGTCTGGAGCGCCTGCCGCCCCAACCGCGGTCGGCCATTCTTGCCCGAATCCGGGATGGCGGGTTGCGGCCCGACCGGGCGCTCGCCCAAGCTCTCAACATGACAACCAACACTCTCTTGCAGAACATTGTGCGGGCGCGCCGGCTGCTCATCCGGTGCCTGAAGGCGCAGGGCGTCACTCTGGAAGGGCAGCGATGAATCGCGATTCCGAAGACCTCATCGAAGCGGCGACGGGCGCCTTCCGGGGCCGCGATGCCTCGGGAAGGATTCAACCCTCGCCGGCCTGGATGGACCTCTCGGAGAAGGAGCGTGAAGAGCTCTTCGGGCGCCAGCTCGAAAGCCGGCTCCTGGAGCGCGGCCTCGACCCGCATGGGCTGAGCTCAACCGCCCGCGCCGTCCTGCACCGCCTCCCACATCTGGGTCAATTCCCTGGCTCCAAGGCGTAGCCCCCCACTCACCCTCCCGAATGAAAGCCCTCCGGGCCTGCGCTCCCTAAGAATCATTGGCAGACTCTTTTGAATCTGGGGACGCCGCGCCGGCGGGAGATTCAGCGCCGAGGGCGCATGGGAGGCACGGGCTCGTCAGGTACCTCGGGCACCGGGACCATGCAACCGGGAAGATTCCGCATCGACTCCAGTCCGAAGACGAGCCGGCCGCCGTCCTGGAAGCCTTGCTGGAACTCGGCGGCGGCAGGCCCCAGCAAAGCGGCGGGGAGCTGCGGCGGCTTCGGCACGATGTTCTGGAAGGTGTGAGCGAGAAAGTCATCACAGCTGGACAGATCGATTCCTCTCACTGCCTCGATCCCGGCCGAGAAGCCATTCAAATAGTCGCGATCGCTGTTGACGCGCTGGGTGATCTTCGCCGTCTCCTCGGAAGCTTCGTCGATGCGCGCCTGGATCGCGGCGTTGGTCTGCTCCACTTTCCAGGTGGCATGCTCGGCCAGGGTGCGATCGTAGTCCTCGGGATAGGGCTCGCGCTCCCGATGGTTCCAGGCGCGGGAGGCCATGGCGTTGTCGTCGGTGGTGAAGCGAAGCAGCAGCGGCTGGAGCGCCGCTTCGACCTGCCCGGGATCTTTGCTCTTGACGACCGACCGCGGCACTTCCACGTTCAGGCTCACCAGGCAGCGCGCTTCCTTATAGAGCGTGAACGGACCGTCCTGATAGGAGACCAGCAACGGCTCGGACAGGCTCAGCGAGAGCTCCATGCCCGAGTGCTCCAGATCGAAAGCCTTCACCTGAGCCAGCTCACCCTTGCGGAACCGGAAGCGGCCGCGGCTTCGGACCAGGTCGCCGTTGGCCTGATTGCCGGTGTAGGTTCCGGCGCAATCGGAGTAGATGTCGCTGACGGTCAGCACCCACGCGCCGCGCCAGCGAGCCTCCAGGGAATCCTCGAGCTGACCGGCCCGGACTGAAGCCGGCAGCGCCGCCAAGGTCAACATTACGGTCGTCATTCCAACCCAGCGTCTCATCTCGATGCTCCCAGCGGATCGCGCGTCGACAAAAAGGCAGCGGACCCCAGGCCGCTTCAGCGGCGGGCCGTCTCCTCGAACAAGGAGAGCGAGGCCCCGGGGTCCTGCTACGGGGCTGAAAGTTAAGTTCCACCGCGGCGGCTGTCAACGGAAACGGGCCCGCCCATTGAATCCTCCGCGACCGCCAAGTCGATGACAGGCCTCCGGCACCGCGTGACCGGATTCTCGTCGATCCCGTCGGTGGTTGAGCAGGACAGCGCCCCGGAGCACTCCTGCGGTCAGATCATGCCGGTGGTGAATGGATGGGCCGCGAGGATCAAGGGCAATTGTTGTTCGTGACGTGCTGGGTGATGGCGGGGCAGGCGGTGGTGGCCCCGGCGTAGTTCTTCTCGTTGCCCAGAGCGTCGCGCGACCAGCTGCCGTCGGTGGAGGCCCCGTCGGTGCCCGCCACCAGGAACCAGACACTGCCCGGCAACGAGATCGTCGCAGTGCCGCTGGGCGCGAGGCCGCAGAACCCGCCCGCAAAGGTGGAGAAACTTCCCAGATTTCCCCAATAGACATTCGCGGCCGCAGGTGGGCACTGGGTGGCGTCCCAGGTGAGCAGGAGATTGGCGCCGCTGAGCGCCACGCTGAGCGGCTGCCCTGGGACGGAAGCGCCGTCGGGGATGGGAGGAGGTCCCGCGGACTGGGTCGTGCACGTTCCGGGGACGAGAGTCTGAGTCACGTGGATGTCGTCCACCCACCAGGAGCCCAAGGGAAGGAAAAAATCGCCCGAGAGGCGGAACCGCAGCCGGACATCGCCTCCGGCCCAGTTGGCCAGCGATGCAGTGTAGGTCGCGTAGGGGTGACTGTCGCTGAAATAGGATCTGGCGTCCTGGATCGTGTCGCAGCTGGTCGCGGTGAGTCCTACGAATGTCGGGTAGTCTGGAGTGAGGGGCACGCGCGTCCAATTGAAGAAGCCGGGACCCGTGGCGATTTCCACCTCGCCGACGGAGCCTTCGGAGTCCTCGAGGGGTCCCATTGGGTCAAACTGCAGCGAGGACTGCGCTGAGAAGGAGAGCAGTGGCCCCGACGCGGGGCTGGACAGCGTCAAGATGGGGCTCGTCAGATCGGCGCAGATCAGCTCCGAGCTGTCGCCCCGGTAGACCTTGGGACCGGCATTGCCTTCCGTGAAGGCCAGGACCCAGGGAGGGGAAGGGGTGAAGGTCGGGATCACGGTGTCGCCGGCATCATCGATGAAGGTGCCGGGTGACGCGGGGCCCGAGGGCGCGGTGGTGACGCGCACGCTGTTGACCTCCTCGTTGCCGCCACGGCACGGTCCGCCGTGTCCCGTCGTGGCGTCCTCGGCGCGTACGACGTAGGTGTAGCTCGTCCCGCTCGAGAGAGAGACCGAGTCGGTGTAGGTGGTCGTGCCGACGCAGCGGGCGATGCGGTTCGAGGGTCCCGGCGTGAAAGTCGGCGAGGTGCCCCGGTAAATGTTGTAGCGCGCCGCCCCCGTGCAAGGTGACGCGGCCGGGCTCCAGGAGAGGTTGATGGCGCAGGCGCCCGTGCCGGCGCTCGCTGCGCTGCTGACCCCGCCGAATGAGGGAACCAGGAAGCAATCTCCCGTCGGGACGACCTGGGCGCACGAGGAGGGTGCCGATTCGCAAAAGGCGGTGGCGTCCGCACCCGCAGCCACGGTGTAACTGTAAGTTGCACCGCCCGAGACCGTGGTATCCAAGTAAGAAGTGCCGGTCACCGCCGCCGCCACCTGGACCCACGGCCCGCCGGGACAGGCGCCCAGACTGCGATAGACATTGTAGGCCGCCGCCCCCGGGACGGATCCCCAGGTCACTTGAACCTGGTGCTCCGCCGGAGTGGTCAGCGTCGGTGCGGCGGGGGAGGAGGGGGCCGGACAGTCGGTCAACGCTCCATGCACAACCAGTGCGAAGGGCTGCGGTCCCATGGGAACATCCAGGCCTTTCACCCGCACGATCCAGCGCCCCGGCCCCGGGCTGTTGAACACGATTCGCTCTTCCACATTCACCGCGTCGTGCGTGGCGGCAGGGTTGCTGGTCTGCAGCGGCGCACCGGTCGCGCCGTCGAGCGTCTGAAACCAGACCGTGCCGCCCGGATCGATCACCTCGAGCTTCAGCTCATTGATGCGGGCCGAGGCAGCGTTGAGAGCTGCGGGATAATCGGTCCACACCAGCGTGGCGCGAAACGGCTGTCCCGCTGCGACATCGTAGGCGTGCGTGACGACGCTGCCGGTGGTGATCCCGCCGCGATGATCGTCCGCCCGCAATTGAAACGGACTTCCCGTGAAAGCGAGGCTGGAGCTCAGAAGGATCCGCCCGTATCCGGAGCTGAAATCGGCTCCCGGGGCGGCCGCTCCGAGAGCCACGGCGCCGTCGATGAGCGTCGCCTTCAGGAGCGCTCCGGTCGGGGTGATTCCGGCGCCGGGGTTGCGCGCGCCCGTGGCGTAGTAGCCGGCCGTGTAGTACTCGCGCACCAGCGCCGCGAGGCCCGCCGTGGTGGGCGAAGCCATGGATGTTCCGTCCAGCGAGCAGGTGTCGCAATTGTTCGACCCGGGAGTTGCATCGGATCCCGCGGAAACCACCGATTCTCCCTGCGCCGCCAGGGTTGGCTTCATGCGTCCGTCGAAGACTGGGCCGCGACTCGAGAAAGACGACACCGTTCCAGCCGCGCTGCCGTGCCCCAGTGAGCCCACGGTGACAAGGTTCTTCGCATTGGCGGGAGTGCCTACCGACACCGGAGGATCGCAGAATTCCTCGCCGTTTCCTGAGGAAGTGACCAGGAGCAGGTCGGGATAGGTCCACATCGCGAGGTCGGCGTCCCGGGCGAACGAGTCATAGGGAATCGTGCAACCCAGAACGCAGGTGCCGAAGATGTCGTAACAGGCGCCTCCCCAGGAGTCGGAATGAATCCGCACACCGCTCTGGAATGCGACGTCGGCCAGGTTCCAGAGCGTGCCGCCGCGGTTGTTGAGGTACTCCAGCCCATCTCCCATTTCCTGGATGACCAGCTTGGCGCCCGGGGCCTGCCCATCTCCGCCCGATCGGCCTGGCGAGGTGAAGGAGGAGCAATCGGCAAAGGGAGATTGATCCCCCGCCATGGAGCCGGAGGTGTGGGTGCCGTGGCCGCTGCCGCCGCCGAGGAAGGTCGGACAGGTGTCATCGTCTCCCGTGGGGGTCCCGGACCAGTTGTAATAGAGGATGTCCTTGCGGCGGTTCGCTGCCGGAGTGCCGGCGGAGCAAGGCGCGAACAGGCAGGGTGAAATCGGCGGAGGTCCATTGACCGCGTCGCGGAAGAAGCAGGAGTCGTAATCCTGTCCCGAGTCGGCAAGCCCGAGAATCTGGCCGCATCCGAAGATCCCCCGATCGAAGATGGGAGTCTGTTGGGGAGAAGGACCGACGAACGACTGATGGACCCACACGGCGTCCTGATTCAAAGCGCGCAGCGGACGGGCGATTTCCACCCCCTCCACTTCGGGCAGGCCCGCCAGGCGTGAGAGGACCGTGCCGAGGCGCTCGGAAGGGATCGTCGCTTCGAGACGCCATGCTCTATCTTTGCCCGAAGGCGCCGCCACTACGTCCAGGCCCGAGAGGGCGCGATGGACCCGCGTGGGGGGCTCGCTGCCTTCCAGGATGACGCGCACTCGCACCGGTGACTTGGGGTGATCGGCACGCAAGGCAAGCTCGGCTGCTACTTTCAAGTGCGGCGGCGGCTCCCCCAGCCAGGCGATGAAGGACAGAGAGCGCAGCGTATCGACCCGTGTGGGATCGATCCGAAGGCGATAACCATGCGCCGGGATGTATCCGAGAATCGTCGCGCCCGCCGCCTCCATCTGCCGCCGCTGGTCCGGCTCGAGGGAACCGACGCCAATGGCGACTAGATAGCGATGCCCACGCGGGCTTTCTTTCTCGGAATTGTCCTTGTACCAGCCGGGAGGTTGAGGAGGCGAGCTGCGGGGCCGGAAGACACCTGCGGCGTATCGCAGCTCCAGAGTCGCTGGTTGAGCCACGGCCGCCATCCAGCGCGCCGAGCCCAGTACGATCAGGAGAATCGCTGTCGCCTTCCCTCTCATGGCGATCGTAATCTACCCCAGTGCTTCCCCCGCAGCATTCTAAAGGGGAGGGTGGGCCGGTGATCCAGGCATTTTTTCGAATTCTATCAATTGGGGGTTTGGGTGGATTGGACCGCATGTCGGGTTAGCATCGGGCCAGTCCCCCCGAAGCCTCATTTAATGATGCAGCAGCATCGGGGGTGTTGACGTGGCGAATCGAGGCAAGGAGATTCGACCGGCCGGCAAGATTATCGTTGACGAGGCGAAGGTTCAGGCGTAGGTTTACTCGACTTTTCTCATCTCTCATCCGTGGCCCGAGCTTCGAGAGGGGGCTTGCTCCGCGTGAGCCCGTACACCCACTGCGAGTTTTGCATCAGCCTGGAATCTGCTGATTACGTTCCGTCCACCTTACTGGAACTATCCGCATTTCCCCATCTCAAAGGAGACCGTAATGGATCGACGGTTCCGCAACTTCCTGTCCGTTCCTAAGACCCTCGGGATTGCCGGCATGCTCGCCGCAATCGCTCTGGTCGGGGCTGCTCCTTCCACCGGTGCCGGCGCGGGTTCCGGGTCGAACGGGTACAAGAGCGTTCCGGCCGAGACCCTGGTGGGAGGTATCACCGCGGAGGAGTACGCCAGCCAGATGGCGAATCTCCATGGTTGGCTCATGAAGGAGATGCCCGCCGGTGTTTTGGATCGCACCGTGGTGGTTAGTCTGACCGAGCAGGAGCGGAGCGATCTCAGCAGGCGCCAGGAGTCCAAAGAAGGCCCGGCGGTGGTGGGCCGGACGAAGCCCATCTCGGAAATAGTCCACTTCACCAGCCAGGACTCGGCGTTGCTCTCCACGAACCCGAGACAGGTCGGGCACGGCACGGTCCAGGCGACTCCCGACGGAGGCTTCGTCTGGGCGATGGCGCTGGAATCGACGGGCGCAGGCGCCATCCGCGTCCACATCGGCGGACTGAACCTTCCTCCTGACATGGACCTGTATTTCTACAGCCCCGAAGGGCAGGCTTTCGGTCCCTATTCCGGAAAGGGCCCCAATGGAGACAATCAGTTCTGGTCGAACTCGGTGTTCGGATCGAAGGGAGTCGTTCAGCTGCGCTACTACGGTCCCAACGCCGCCGCGGATCTCAAGGGAATATCCTTCACGATTTCGGAGATCGGTCACGTAGGACCGAAATTCTCCCAAGGCCTGATCGCGGTCACCGAGTCGTTCTGCAGCTTCAACGTTCCCTGCATCGAGAACGCTTCCTGCACCAACACCACCCAGGCCAACGCCATGAAGTCCTCGGTCGCCCTCATGCAGTGGATCCAGGGCGCGTTCATTTACACCTGCACTGGCAGCCTGATTGCGGACTCCGACTCCGGAAGCCAGATCCCCTACTTCATGACCGCAAATCACTGCCTTAGCTCCAACTCGGTCGCCCAGAACCTCGAAGCTTACTTCCAATTCAGCATCTCCTGCGGCAGCACCAACTGTCCGGCTCAGACCAATCCTGGTGGCATCCAGAGACTCGGCGCGACCGTGAAGGCGACTGGAACCGGCGGTGATTTCACCCTGCTGCAGTTGAGCCAGACTCCGCCTTCCGGCTCCACCTTCCTGGGATGGAACAACGCCCCGATCGCCAACACGAACGGCGCCGCTCTGTACCGGGTCAGCCATCCCGCTTGGGCGCCACAGGCCTATTCAGCGGGGGCGGTGAGCACGACGGCTCCCACCTGCACCGGCTGGCCGCGGGGCGAAAGGATCTACAGCCGGACCACGACGGGCGGCACGGAGGGTGGCAGCAGCGGCTCACCGGTGGTCAACACCTCGATCCAGTTTGTCGGCCAGCTCTCCGGTGCTTGCGGCACCAACGTCAATAACGACTGCGACCAGACGAACAACGCCACGGTGGACGGCGCGTTCGCGTTCTACTATTCGTCCGTCGCGCCGTTCCTCGGGACGACCTGCGTGCCGAGCGCGGAGGTTTGCAACGACGGGACTGACAACGACTGCGACGGCTTCACCGACTGTGCCGATTCGAATTGCAGTGCGGATCCATCCTGCCAAGCCGGATGCAGTCCGGTGGGTGCGTCCTGCAACGTCAATTCCGACTGCTGCGGCAACAAGTGCAAGGGAGCGGCCGGCCGGAAGACCTGCAAGTAGGCTGTAATTTCGCGGGACACCGGGGGCGGGAGCGACATGCTCCTGCCCCTTTTTTGTTGGAACGATGGTCATCACCATCTCCGGTCAATATGAAGCGGGCTCCCACCGAACTCGATGTCCCATTACCATCCGAACCGCGCTGAATAAGCCTCCAAAATGTCATTGCAGCATGCAATCGGCGCCAATTTGCGAACTCCAACGAATAAAAGGTCTGGTGGTGAAGATTTCCATTGACCGTTTGCAGCTTCAAGCGTAGTTTTACGAAAATTTTGCATCTCACACGGTATGGGGGGGCTGAATCAGCGTGAGCCCGAAAGCCGAGTGGATTGTGTCCCGCGATTCAGTGCCCAACCCTGCCTGCAACCATTCATCTCCTGACTCTACATTTCGACCCGCTTCACCGGGCGTCGTTCATCGTTGCCACGGGATACACGGCACCCGGCAAGACTGCTTCCACGGAGGGATCTCGATTCGGCCAAACGGGTGTTTCCCAACCTGAGCCATCAGGTGGATACCTCGCACACCCAGCGCAGAACAAGATGCAACGCAGGCTATCAACGGTTGCGGTAAAGCGGTCGCCGGATTGACAAGGGGCAGCCTGGCGGTCGTGCCGTGACTGGCGGTCAGTTCCTGAACCCCACATCTTGAAGGGAGAGTGTGCGGATGGGTAAGGTTACGAGAGCATCGGGCAAGTTTCCGTACTTGTTGATGGTAACCTTCGCTGCTGTGGCCATTGCTGCCCTGGTGAGCGGGACGCGTACCGTCACCGCGGCGCGCAACTACGTCGATGTTCCCGCTGGAGTGGTCAATGGAGGACTGACCGCCGAAGAGCAAATCCAGCGACAGATCGAGCAGACCGGCCGGCTCATGAAGGATCTGCCTCCGGCTTCCCAGCTCACGCAGGTACGGGTCACTTTCGGGCGTGACGAGATCGATGCGGTGGATCAGACCGACAAGGCCTCGACTCCGCTGAAGATCGGCTTGGTGAAGGCGATGACTCCGGCTCTCGAGGTTTCAGGGCTGGATCGCGGGGCCGCGAACTCTCCGCGGCAGGGAACGGCCGGCGAGGCCCTGCGCACCCGGGATGGCGGCTACGTCTGGGCAGCCTCGGTGAGCTCGGACCAGGCGGGAGCCATCCGCCTGCACATCGAGAACCTTTCCCTTCCCAAGGGAGGCGAGCTTTATGTATACAGCCGCGGCGGGGAGTCGTACGGGCCTTACAAGGGCACCGGCATCGACGGAAGCGGCGAGTTCTGGACTCCGGCGGTCTTCGGCCGGGAGACTCTCGTTCAGGTTCGCATTTCCGGTCCGGCAGCCGAAGCTTCGTTGCATGAGGTCTCCTTCAGGATCGCCGAGATCGGCATCATCACAGAGAAGAATGTGGGAGGACTGAATCCCACCCTCGATGCACCGCCTCCCAGCTTCTGTGGCAATCCGACCTGCATCGTCGATGCCTCCTGCTATAGCGCCGCGAACTCGATCAGGGATGCCTACGCGAAGCAGGAATGGATTGCCGGCGCGTTCATCTACACCTGCACCGGCGCCGTGCTCAACGACACCAATCCCTCTTCGGCCAACTACTTCCTGACGGCCAACCACTGCTACAACAAGAACACGAACGCCAAGAACGTCGACTTCTACTGGCGCTTCCGGACCTCGACCTGCAACGGCTCCTGCCCGAGCAACAACGGCTGGCCTTACAAGACCCACGGCGCATCGGTTGCCGCCAGCAACCGCAAGGGGGACTTCACCCTGGTATCACTCACCCAGGCTCTTCCTGCGGGGACCGTGCGCCTGGGCTTCACCAACGCGCCGGTTGCGAACACCAACGGCGTGGCGCTGCATCGCGTCAGCAACCCCAACTTCGGGCCGCAGGTCTACAACGAGCAGAGCGTGAGCACCTCCGCGCCGACCTGCAACGGCTGGCCGCGTGGGGAGCGGATTTACAGTCGGGACACTCTCGGTGGGACCGACGGCGGCAGCAGCGGCTCTCCAGTCGTGAACGCCTCCGATCAGGTCGTCGGACAGCTGAGCGGCGCCTGTGGCACCAATGTCAATGATCCCTGTGACGCCGTCAATAACGCGACCGTCGACGGTGCTCTTGCGTTCTATTGGACGTCGGTCCAGGCTTTCCTGGCCCCGTAGCTTTACACCAGAGGGCGGAGGCGTTCGAGAGGCGCTCCGTCCTATGTCGGTCCATGCCCCCGGTCTCGCACCCGCGAGGCCGGGGGTTCTGTTTTTTGAGGAGTTGCACTTGACCGAGCCCGTGCCCCGTGGTGGATAATATTGCGCCGCGAGACAGGCGCAGTGATTGATAACCCACGAAACCCCAGGCACTGGAGCCTTTCGGTCATGATGGCAAGAGCCCTGATTGCGGCCGGCATCCTCTTGTTCCTCGCGGTTCCAGCACTCGCCCTTGATGGACAGCTGCTCCTGCCCGACGGCACCCCTGCCGCGGGAGCCACAATCTCACTCAAGGGATCCCCAGGCAGCGTCCGCACCAATCCGGAAGGCCGCTTCCATTGGGAGCCGGATCCTGTCCTTCCCTGCGAGTTTCAGGTGCTGCTGGAGGGTGGGCAGTATGCGGCGCCGGTGCGTCTGGAGGCGCTGCCTCCGGAGGGGCCGGTCGTGCTGAAGGTGACCCCCGTCATGTCGGAGTCGGTAACCGTCATCGCCACGGGGATTCCTGAGTCCAGCGGGCAGGTACCGGCCTCGGTCACCGTCGTGACCGGCGATGACATGCGCAACCGGGGCGCTCACGATCTCAGGAGCGCGCTGTCACAGGTCGTCGGGCTGGATGTGGCTCCGGGCGGCGACGCCGGTCCCGCCAGCAACGTCGTGGAGATATGGGGTCTGAAGGAGTTCGATGCCTACCTCCTGGTGGTGGACGGGGTCCCCTGGGGAGGGGCATTCAACCCGGCCATGTCGTCACTCGATCTCAATGATGTGGACCACATCGAGGTCCTGCGCGGCGCCGCACCGGTCACCTATGGGGCCACCTCCTTCGTGGGCGTCATCGAAGTTTTCAAGCGTTCTGCTGAAGACAAGACCCGGAGCCTGCTGGTCAGCGGAGGAAGCTACGGCAGCTACGCCGCCAGCTATCGCACGCCTCTGCCGCAATGGGCAGGCGTGCAATCTGCCTTAAGCCTCGATGCGGGCAAGGTGGGGTACAAGGTCGATCGGACGGAGGTGGAGCGGGGCCACGTTCTCTGGAAGAACAGCGTCGCGGCGGGCAAGGGGCAGTTCCGGTTCGATGTGGACGGCTTGTGGCAGCGCCAGGATCCCTCCAGCCCCATACCACGGGTGGGCACCGAGCTGTCCCCTCTGGTTCCGCTCGACTCGAACGAAAACCCGGGCGGCTCCTATCTCAACGAGAGCCGCTACGCGCTCAACCTCACCTACGAGCAGCCCGCGAGGAAGGGGACCTGGACCAGCCTCTTATCAGCCACGCAGTCGAGCCAGGAAGTCCTGCGCGGATTCCTGGTGGACGTGTCGACGGTGAATCCCAACGCCGTCGGCTTCCGGCAGGACATCCCGGTCACCGATCTCTACCTGGACAGCCACGTCTCGTTCCCGCTGGCGAAGCAGCTGAACCTGGTCACAGGCGTTGACTATCTCTACGGCAACGGCAAGGTGACGGGAGGGGATTTCGACTACTTCGTGAACCTGAACGGCGAGGATCCGCCGAACGGCAATGACATCCCCAGCCAGTCGGACGTGGAAATCAAGGACGTGCGGAATTTCGCCGGTGCTTACGGACAGTTCCGCTGGGATCCACTCAAGGCCTGGCATTTCGAGCTGGGATTGCGGCTCAATTACACCGACGAGTCACGCCAGGTGAACGCGGTGGAATTCGGCTCCGGCGCGACGGTGGACGAGGATGACAGCCAGACCATCTGGAGGGGAAGCGGTTATGCCGGCTTCACCTGGACCGCCTGGCAACAGGGAGTCGAAGCGCTTTATCTCTACGCCGATTACCGGAACACCTTCAAACCGGCGGTGGTGGATTTCGGCCTCGATGCGGATCCGGAAATCCTGCAGCCCGAAACCGCCCAGAGCTTCGAAGTCGGGATCAAGAGTCGCATGCTCGGCGGCAAGCTCGCCATCGATTTCAGCGCCTTTCAGATGAACTTCCAGAATCTGGTGGTCTCCCAGAGCGTCGGCGGCATCCCGACTCTGGAGAACGCCGGGCATGAACGCTTCCGCGGCCTGGAGATCGCCTCGGGCTGGCAAATCGATCCCACGCTGGCCATGCGGGCCGGGTACAGCTTGCATGACGCCCGATTCACCGATTACGTCACCGAGTTCGGAGGCGTCCCGACGGATCTCGACGGCAATCAGCTGGAGATGTCGGCGCGCGAAATGGCTTTCATGGGCTTCGTCTACACGCGCGACCTGGGGTGGCAGGGCAGTATGCAAAGCAACTACGTCGGCCCGCGCTGGCTCAACAAGCGCAACACGGCTCAAGTGGGCTCGTACATCACGCTGGATGCTGGGGTCGGTTACCGCTACAAGGAAATGGAATTCCGTTTGGATGGATTCAACCTGACCGACGAGCGGCCTGCCGTGTCCGAAAGCGAGCTGGGAGACGCGCAGTACTACATCATGCCCGCCCGGCGGCTGACGTTCACCGTGCGCTGGAATATCGGAACCTAGCCAGCCGTCAGCGGAAAGATTACGAGGGAAGGCCGATGCGTCCTATCAATTGCTGGAACCGAGGATGGGTGCGCAGCGAGTCGAAAACGGGATCGACTGATAGATAGCAGAGCAGGTTGCCCCGTTCCTGGAAGGCTTTTTCCAGCCACGACAGGGCTTGCTCGGGGTCGCGTAGTCCGGCGTAAAGGGCGGCTATTCCGTAGGGCATGACATAGCGGTGTTTTGCCGATTCATGAAGGCGCTCCAGGGTTCCCAGCGCACCCTCCCGATCGCCGGAAAGCGCCTGGATGTAACCGAGGCTCGCTACGGTGAGGGGAATCCCGTCCGAGAGCTCGATTCCCCGGGCACATGAGGCGAGTGCTTCCGGGAATCTTTTCTGGTGCGCTGCAATCAATCCGAGCCAGTTGTGACTGATCCACCACTTGGGATGGGTTTCAATGGTCTTGTGAAGCTCGACGATGGCTCGATCGTATTGCCGGGAAATATAGAAGATGAAGCCCAGGGCTGATCTGAGGATGGGCGCCAGGGGATCGAGCTCCTGCGCCTTTTCCATCTCCGCCTCAGCCTCTCGGGATCTCCCCAGGCTTACATGGACGAGGGCGTGCCAGTGGTGGCCCGTGGCGTAGCTGGGATTGAGCTCGAGTGACCGGAGGAATCCCTTCTCTGCGTTTGCCCAGTCCCAGTCATAGTGGTGCAGCGCGTAAGCCAGGGAACAGTGCGCCTCGGCGAGGTCTTTTTCGAGCTCCAGCGCTTTGACGGCAGCGGCCTTGCCCCGCCCAAAGGATTCCTTCGGCGAGAGGATGCCCATCCAGCCCAGGACGCTGTAACAGTCCGCCAGCCCGGCGTAAGCCCGGGCATAGGTCGGGTCCTCCTCGATAGCCCGCTGAAAGTGCTCGATCCCCTGCTTCAGGCCCGACTCGCTGCGCTTGTTCCAGCTGTGCAAGCCCCTGAGGTAGGCTTCGTACGCGGCGGGGTTCACCGTTCTGCATTGGGCCAGGCTTTCTTCTTCCTTGGGGGTCAGCTTGACCTGGATCTCCTGGGCGATCGCCCGCGCCACCTCGCTCTGCAGGGCGAGGATGTCGCGCATATCCCGGTCGTAGCTCTCAGCCCAGAGGTGCTCGTCGGTGGCGGCGCGAATCAGCTGCGCCGTGATCCGCACCTGCTCGCCGGAGCGCAGCACCGACCCTTCCACGACCGCGTCCACCTTCAGCTCCCGGGCAATTTCCGGGAGAGGCTTGCGGACTCCTTTGTAGAGCATGGCCGAGGTCCGTGAAATCACCTTCAGGGTTCCGATCTTCGCCAGTCGGGCGATGAGGGCTTCGGTCATGCCATCGGCGAAATACTCCTGAGACGGGTCTCCCGAAAGATTCTCCAAAGGCAGGACCACGAGGGCCCGGACCGGGCCCGACGCTTTGGTGCGCCGCCGCGAGGCGGCGCTACGCGAGCGTGTCGCGGCGGGAGCCGGCGAAGTATGTGAGGAAAGCGCGTCCAGCGCCGCGCGCAGCTCGCCGGCGCGCTGATAACGCTGCCCCGGCTCCTTGACCAGGCACCTCTGGATGACTCCGCGCAGACCCGCGGGAACCCTGGCGGGGAAGGGACCGGGAGGCTCCCGGAGAATGGCGGAGCTGGTCTCGAACGGGGTCGTGCCGCGGAAAGGGAGTTGCCCGGAAGCCATCTCGAAGAGCATCACCCCCAGGGCCCAGATATCCGCGCGGGGATCGGCAGCGGCGCCTCGAAGCACTTCGGGAGGCAGGTAGGAAAGAGTACCGACCACGAGCCCGGCGGCCGTGGGACCAATGGATTGAGTCAGCTCTGTGTCGTCATCGCCGCCGGCCAGGCGCTTGGCCAAACCGAAATCCAGCACCTTCGGGCGCCCCTCGGGTGTGAGGACGACGTTGGGTGATTTGAGATCCCGGTGGACAATTCCGCGATCGTGGGCGTGTGCCAGAGCATCGGCGACCTGCGTCCCGCAGCGAAGCACCGTGTCGAGGGGAAGCCCGTTCACCGGGATGAGGGCGCTCAGCGGCTTTCCCTCCACGTGCTCCATGACGATGTAGGCCAGGCCGTCCGCCTCGCCCACTTCATGGATGACGCAGATGTTGGGGTGGTTGAGGGCCGAGGCGGTGCGCGCCTCCCGCAGAAACCGGCTTCGGGCTCCCGCGTCGGTGAGGAGCCGCTCTCCGATGAACTTGATGGCGACCATCCGCTCCAGGCGCTGATCCCAGGCCCGGAACACCAATCCCATGCCCCCTTCGCCGAGCTTTTCGTCGAGGCGGTAATGGGCTAGGACCTGGCCTGGCTCGAGTCGCATGAGCGGAGGATACCACGGAGAAAGGATGGGATGGTTCAGCGCGAACTCGGACGACCGCTGAGCTTGTTCAAGGATTAACGGCGTTGAACGCGATGGAGATGCGCTCACCCGACCCTTCAAAGGGCTCCACCCGATGCTCCAGCCACGACGGAAACATCACCAGGTGGCCGGTTCTGACTGAGAACGGCAACCCCATGCCGTTCCCAACCCACGGAAGCTCTATCCCCGGAGTCTCATACATCGCCACCGCCGGACCGCGAGGATCTCGGAAAACGATCTCCCCACCTCTCATATCGGGGGGAACCTTCACGTAGTAAGTGGCTGAGAGAAAGCACCCAGGATGACAGTGCAGGACGTTGTAGTCACCCGGCCGGTTCACATTGATCCATCCTTCCAAACGGAACGGGTCCGTCTTTCTCCGATCCTCCGTCCGGAAGTGGTTGAGGAAAGCCTGCACGTGTCGCTTCATCTGATCGTGAAACTCGCGAACCACCGGTTCCTCCAATTTGAAGACATCGAAGGCGTAGTGCCAACCCCCGAAGTTCGTTCTCTTGCTGGCGTTGCGATCGTCATGCATCAACCGGTGGGCGAGATTCTCCAATCCTTCATTCAAGTGGCCGGGGCCGTGTTCGCAGAGGTAAATCCAGGTAGAAAAAAGCTGCATCACGCCGACTTTGATAGAAGGCACGCTCTCTGGTGACACGTCGCCGGGACTGTCCTGCTGATTGGGAGTCGACATAAAGCCTCCGGTGTGAGCTCGCGACGATACCATGAAATCTTACACCCCTCGGCCCCCTCAACAACAGGGGCCCGGCTTTCGACACCGATCCGGGTTCTTCGGGAATTGCACTTCGAACCGGATCGATGCTGCCCTGGGGGACCTTGGCACGCCTGTTCCATGCCGGGACCAGGGTTCAACCCATGCTACGATACGCAAACTCAGGCCCGGGCCCGCCAGGATTTGGAAGACGACTGGAGGGGCGCTTCGGGCCGGTTCGGAGACTCATGAGTCTTTCCCCAGGAACCCGACTCGGTCCCTATGAAATCGCCGCGCCGCTGGGCGCGGGCGGCATGGGAGAGGTGTATCGAGCCCGGGACACCCGGCTGAAGCGCGAGGTGGCGGTCAAGGTGTTGTCGCAGCGCCTGTCTTCCTCCCCGGAGCTCCGCGAGCGCTTCGAGCGCGAAGCCCAGACCGTCTCGCGCCTGTCGCACCCGCACATCTGCACCCTGTTCGACGTCGGCTCCCACGATGGCACCGAATATCTCGTCATGGAGCTGCTGGAAGGGGAGACCCTCGAGGCACGGTTGAAGCACGGGCCGCTCCCCATCGAGCAGCTGCTGCGAATCGGAATCGAGATCGCCGATGCGTTGGACAAGGCGCATCGCGAAGGAATCGCCCATCGTGACTTGAAGCCGGCCAACGTCATGCTTACGAAGGCGGGCGTCAAGCTCCTGGATTTCGGTCTGGCGAAGGCGATCCAGACTCCGGGCACTTCGGGCGGATTGACGTCGCTTCCGACATCCGCGGGCAACCTCACTCAGGAAGGGACGATCCTCGGGACGTTCCAGTACATGGCGCCCGAGCAGCTGGAAGGGAAGGAAGCTGACGCCCGGACTGATCTATTCGCTTTTGGTACCGTCCTCTACGAGATGGCAACCGGCAGGAAGCCCTTCAGCGGCGGGAGCCAGGCGAGCCTGATCAGCGCCATCATGACCTCGCAGCCGCCGGCCATCTCCACGCTACAGCCTCTCGCGCCGCCGCTACTCGACCGGGTGGTCGGGCAGTGTCTCCAGAAGAACCCCGAGGATCGCTGGCAAAGCGCGCGGGATCTCGGCAACGAGCTGAAGTGGATCGCGACGGCGGGCAGCGCCGAGGCCACGACCGCGGGCGTGGTGCAACGACCCTCGAGGAGCGCATGGCTTCCCTGGATCTTCGCGGCTTTGGGCCTGGTCGTGGCTCTGGCGGCTGGATTCGTCGCGTTGCGCGTCACGCGCGGGCCCACGCTTCCTGCCAGGTCCGTGCACTCCTCGATCGTGCTGCCGGAATCCTCCGCGTTGCGCGCCGTGGCCCTGTCGCCCGATGGGTCGAGCTTGGCGTTCGTGGCGCGCGATCCTTCGGGCAAGAACCTCCTCTGGGTCCGAGCTCTGAGCTCTTTCACCGCGCGGCCGCTGGCCGGGACCGAGAACCCGTCGTTTCCCTTCTGGTCTCCCGACGGCCACTGGATCGCCTATTTCGCCGACGGCAAGCTCAGGAAGATCAGCGTCCAGGGCGGTCCGCCCCAGACGCTTTGCGACGCTCCGATCGGCCGCGGCGGGACCTGGAGCCCGCAGGGCGTGATTCTCTTCGTGCCGAGGGTGGATGCCGCCCTCTGTCAGGTTCCCGCGTCCGGAGGCACACCGGCCGAGGTCACGCATCTCGACCCGGTGCGCGGCGAGAGCACGCACCGATGGCCGGTCTTCCTGCCCGATGGACGGCATTTCCTCTACCTGGTCGCGAGCTTCGGAGGCCGTCGGGAGAAGATGGGAATCTATGCGGGCTCACTCGATTCCAAGGATGAGAAGTTTGTGGCCGACGCCGAATCCAGCTTTGCCTATTCGCCGCTGGGATACCTCCTGTTCCTCCGGGAGAAGAACCTGATGGCGCAGCCCTTCGACACCCAACGTCTTGAGATGAGCGGAGAGCCGGTCCCCCTCGCCGAGGATATCCAGATTTTTCCCCAGACCTACAGCGCGATGTTCACCACCGCCGGAAGCGGGGATCTGGTCTATGAGACCAGCACCGCGACGGGGGTCGCGCAGCTCGAATGGTTCGATCGCAGCGGAAAAGAGATCGGAACGCTAGGAACGCCGGCCAACCAGGGGAATCCGCGCATCTCCCCCGACGGGAGGAGAGTGGCTCTGGACATCATGGACCCGCGTACCGGTAACATGGACATCTGGATCTATGAAGCTTCGGGCGGCCTCGCCACGCGCCTGACCACGCATCAGGCGCTCGATTCGGCGCCGGTCTGGTCCCCGGACGGCAGGCGGATCGCTTTCTTCTCTCTGCGTTTGTCCCACCCGGATCTGTTCGTGAAGAACGCCGATGGGTCAGGGCAGGATGAGCTTCTGTTGCGGGCCGACAGCAGCAAGTACACGACGGACTGGTCTTCGGGAGGCACCCTTCTCTATCAGATTCTGGACGCCCCATCCAACATCGAGCTATGGGTTATTTCCCTGGGAGATCGAAAGCCGGCTCCGTTCCTCAAGAGCAGCTTCGGGGTCGGCCATGGGCAGTTCTCTCCCGACGGACGCTGGGTGGCCTATTCCTCGAACGAGTCGGGAACGTGGGAGGTCTATGTGGCCCCCTTCCCGGGGCCGGGAGGGAACTGGAAGGTCTCCACGACGGGGGGTGGCAACGAGCCGCGCTGGCGGCGCGATGGCAAGGAGCTGTTCTACCTGGCCCCCGACGGCACGCTCATGAGCGTCGTCGTGAAGGGGGGAGAAGCGTTCGACGCCGAGCCGGCCAAGCCGCTGTTCAAGACCCGGCCGCGGCAGCACATCTCGTCCGGAGATCTGTTCAGCTATGATGTCGCCGCCGACGGCCAGCACTTCCTGGTCAACACCGACGTCGGCGAGGCCGGCGCGACCTCCCTCCATTTGATTCAGAGCTGGCCCATGATGGTGAGGCGCTGATGCCGCTCGTAGTGGGCACGAAGCTCGGTCCTTATCAAATCCTCGCGCCGATCGGCGCCGGTGGGATGGGCGAAGTCTATCGCGCCAAGGACACCCGCCTGGAGCGCGAGGTGGCCGTCAAGGTCCTCCCGGAGGCCTTGGCCGGCAACGAGCAGTTCCTGTCGCGCTTCGAGCGCGAGGCAAGGAGCATCTCCTCGCTGAACCACCCCCACATCTGCACGCTGCACGACGTCGGGCACCAGGAGGGAACTCATTTCCTGGTCATGGAGCTGCTGGACGGAGAGAGCCTCGCCGATCGGATCGACAAGAAAGGGGCGCTGCCCACGAGCCAGGTGCTGGCCTACGGCGCGCAGATCGCCGATGCGCTGCACCATGCACACCGGCACGGCATCGTGCATCGGGATCTCAAGCCCGGCAACGTGGTGCTCACGAAGAACGGAGCGAAGCTCCTCGATTTCGGACTGGCGCGCACGGCGCTCGAAGCGCAGGGAGTGATCCAGGGTCTGACGGCGCTGCCGACCCAGGTGAAGCCGCTCACGCAGGAGGGAACGATCCTCGGAACGTTCCAGTACATGGCCCCCGAGCAGCTGGAAGGGCTGGAATCGGACGCGCGCACCGATATTTTTGCTCTGGGAATGCTGCTTTACGAAATGGCTACCGGAAGAAAGGCTTTCGAGGGGAAATCCCGCACGAGCCTCATCGCAGCCATTGTCTCGTCCCAGCCGCCCGCGGTCTCCTCGGTCCAGCCGATGGCGCCTCCCGCGCTCGATCACGTCATCCGCAAGTGCCTCGAGAAGAATCCCGACGATCGCTGGCAAAGTGCTCACGACGTAGCCGGCGAGCTGCGCTGGATCGCCGAGGGAGGATCCCAGGCAGGGCTTCCGGTCGTCGCCGTCGCGCGCCGATCCTGGCGAAGACTCGCCTGGGGACTCGCTGGAGTCCTCGCGGGAGCGACGCTGGCCGCCGCCTGGTTCACTGGTTTCCAGATTCGCCCGCCCGTCGAGGCTCCCGTCACGCGCAGCGGTATCCTGCCTCCGGAAGGGAAGCGCTTCCAGCTGTCTGGATTGAATGGAGGTCCGCTGACTCTGTCGCCCGACGGCCGTTACCTGACGTTCAAGATCAGCTCCGATGGGGAGGATCTACTTTGGCTGCGCCCCCTCGACTCGCTCACGACGCGACCTCTCCCCGGGACGAACCACGCGATGTGGCCCTTCTGGTCTCCCGACAGCCGCTTCATCGCTTTCTTCGCGGAAGGGAAGCTGAAGAAGGTGGACCTGGCCGGCTCGCCCGCCGTGACGCTGTGCGAAGCGGCCGAGGGGAGGAGCGGCTCCTGGAGCCAGGACGGGACTCTGATCTTCTCTACGGCTCCGAACGAGCCGATTGTGCGCGTCTCTTCGGCCGGGGGGAAAGTGGAGGCCATCACGCAGCTCGATGAGGATCGCCGTGAAACGACGCATCGCTGGGCCACGTTCCTGCCTGATGGACGGCACTTCCTCTACCTGGCCGGCACGCACAACGCCGGGGTGAAGAGCGAAACCAATGCCGTCTACCTTGGCGAGCTTGGATCCAGGGAGAAAACGCTCCTCCTCCAGGTCCGTTCCAACGTGACCTACGCCTCGGGGTACCTGCTCTACGTCCGTGACAAGATCCTTCTGGCGCAGCCGTTCGATGCGGAGCGCCTGAAGCTGACGGGCGATCCCACGCCACTCGGGGAGGCCGTCGGCTACGACACCGATTTCTTCCGGGGGCGTTTTGCCGCCTCGACCAACGGGACGCTGGTTTATTCGGGGGGCGCGGCGGAGAGCGACGTCCGCCTGGTGTGGGTCGATCGTGCAGGCAAAGAGCTCTCCGAAGCGGGTCCGCCGGGAGACTACCGCTCCTTGAACATGTCGCCGGATGGTAAGAAGGTGGCCTACGAGCTGGCGGATCCCGATTCGGGCACGAGAGACATCTGGGTTCAGGACCTGACGCGTCCGGGTCGCACCCGCCTCACATTCGGAGCTTCCAGCGAGTCGAATCCCGTCTGGTCGCCGGACGGGACGCGCATCATCTACTCCATCGGAGCGAAGCTCGACGATCTGTTCATGAGGCCGGCGGCGGGGGGAAACGAGGAGGTGGTCCTCCGCTCCGAGATGGACAAGCGACCGACCGACTGGTCCTCGGATGGAAAGTACGTGCTGTTCGATGCCACCGATCGGAAGTCCGCCAACCGATGGGATATCTGGGTCCTTCCGCTTACCGGGGAGCGCAAGCCCTTCCCATACACCAGCTCGCCCTCGGAAGAACAAGAAGGGCATTTCTCGCCGGACGGAAAATGGATCGTCTACACCTCGGACGAATCGGGCAAAACCGAGATTTATGCCGCGCCGTTTCCCGCGACCGGCGCGAAATGGCAGGTCTCGACGGGTGGGGGAGTCGTCGGTTTCTGGAGCCGTGATGGAAAGGAAATCACCTACATCAGCCCGGATCTGACCCTGATGAGCGTCTCCGTGGCAGCGCACGAAGCGACCCTCGATCTCGCCAGTCCGCAAAAGCTGTTCACGCAGAGAAATGCCGTGGGCGGCGCGTCGTCGCCCGACGGCAAGAAGCTGCTGCTGGCGCTGCGCCCCGAGACGAGCCAGGACCTCCCCATTCTCTTGATCAACAACTGGCCCGCGGCGCTGGTTTCAAAGTAGTAGAGAGCTCCTCCTGGTCGGGCGACGCTCTTCAGTCATTCCTTCTCGACTTCCCGCAGTCTTCTCTCTAGGAATCGCCGCTCGGGGGTGCTGCCGGCCAGGTCGAGCGCTCGGCGGTAGGTTTCGCGAGCCTCGTCGCGGCGGTTCAGGCGACGCAGGAGATCGGCACGCGCCGAGTGATAATGCAGATAGTCGTCCAAAACTCCAAGGCGGCCGATCTCGTCGATGAGCGCCAGCCCCGGCTCGGGTCCTTCGGCCATGGCCACGGCTACGGCGTGGTTGAGGGCCACCACGGGAGACGGCTGCAGGCGCAGCAGCGTCTCGTAGAGCGCCACGATCTGCGGCCAGTCGGTGTCCTCGGCAGCCTCAGCTTCGGAGTGCAGCGCCGCGATGGCCGCCTGGATCTGATAGTTGCCCGGCCGGCGCATGGAGAGCGCCGCCTCCAGAATCTTCTTCCCCTCCTCGATTTCGTCCTGGTCCCATAAGTCGCGATCCTGCTCCTCCAGCAGGACGATTTCTCCCTCCGCGGAGATCCGGGCGGCGCGCCGGGAGTCGTGCAGGAGCATCAGGGCCAGAAGACCCAGAACTTCACTCTCCCGCGGCATCAGCGAGACGAGAATCCTGGCGAGCCGGATTGCCTCGGCGCACAGATCGCGACGCATCAGGTCTTCTCCGGCGGTGGCGGAGTAGCCTTCATTGAAGATGAGGTAGAGGACGATGAGGACCGCGGGCAGCCTCTCCGGGAGAAGGTCCGCGCCCGGCACCTGATACGGGATGCGCGCCTCGCGGATCTTCTGCTTGGCCCGGACGAGGCGCTGTCCGAGCGTGGCGGGGGGAAGCAGGAACGCTCGGGCGATCTCGGGTGTCGACAGCCCCCCCAGGGTGCGCAGCGTCAGCGCAACCTGGGCCTCACGGTTCAAGGCGGGATGGCAGCAGGTGAAGATCAGCCGAAGGCGGTCGTCCGTGAGCGTCGAGCCGGAATTGGATTCAAGCAAGGCGATGGTGTCCTCTTCCACCCGGGCGTAGTTTGGGGCACTCTCCGTGCCGGAAGCCGCAGGCCCACCCTCGAGGTCGGTCTCCGCCGCGCCCTCGCCCCGGACCTTGCGCCGGCGCAGAAGATCGATGGCCTTGTTCCGGGCCGCGGTGGTAATCCAGGCGCCCGGGTTTTCCGGAACGCCGTCACGGGGCCAGCGCTCCAGGGCAACGGCGAAGGCATCCTGAAGCGCGTCCTCCGCCAGATCGAAATCCCCGAGCACACGAATCAGGCTCGCGAGGATGCGGCCCGACTCCTCGCGAAAGACTCGCTCGATGGAGCTACGGGGGACAGCCACGCAAAGGAGGCCCCCACCCGCGGCCGGTTCCGCCGCGGGTGGGGAGCCGGAGGCTACTTGCGGGCCAGACTGAAGGAGGCATTCATGGTTTGTTTGCCGTCCTTGAACTCCAGCCACTCCGACTGGATGTGGTCGCCATCCACCAGGACCAGGGTGGCATGGTGCATGTGCTCGTCATTCTCGGATTTCATGTTGCTGCCACCATCGCAGTGAAAGACGATCTTGTTGGCATCGGTCGTCGGCTTCTCCGCTTTCATGCGGGGCTGGTTGCCGGCGACGCAATAGTGGGTGAGCATCAGGTTGTCGCGGTCCATGTAGTACATGGTGACCATCTCGTGGGGGGTGCCACCGAAGAGGGTCTCCTCGACCACGGTCCCTCCCGCGGTGGTCCGGTAGACGGCCACCACCTTGTCGGTGGGCTTGCCGTCCTCTCCGATCTCCACCCACTCTCCCGAGAGCTTCTTGATGGCGTCCAGCCTGCTGGGAGCAGCCGGCTTGGCCGCCGCCTCCTTGGCCTTGTCTTCCTGGGTCGTGCCGCCGAACAACGCGCCCGCAGCTACGAAAATCGTCACACCGAGCAAACTCAGCATCCTGCGCATCGCTTTCTCCTCCTGGGGGGGGTGACTGTCTAATGACGAATCTTACTGCTCGTTTTCTTCCCAAACGGGCCGGACTTCCACGCAGCCATGATTGGCCGAGGGGATCTTCGCGGCCCAGCGGATCGCTTCATCCAGGTTTTTCACGTCGATTAAATAGTAGCCGCCCAGCTGTTCCTTGGTTTCCGCGAACGGGCCGTCGGTGGTCAGCGTCTTGCCGTTGCGGACGCGCACGGTGGTCGCGGTGGCCACGGGCCGGAGCCGCGCGGCGCCTTGAAAGGCGCCGGAGGCCGACAGCTCTTCGTGAAACTTGCCATAGTCCCCCATCATCTTGCCCATCTCCTGTGGAGACATCGTGGCGAACATCGACTCTTGATCGTTGATCAGCAGCAAGTAGCGCATGGCGGTTCCTCCTGGAGGTTTGGGGGGCGGGCTCCCTGCCCGCTTCACTGATACGACGGGCGAGGGGGGTCCGTTTCGACACTATCGGCTAGGATTTTCCTATTTTTTCAGCGGCGGACGCCATCGATCGGGCCGGATCGTAGGCCAGGTTCGGCGCCAGCCAGCGCTCGGCTTCCTCCACCGGCATTCCCTTGCGCGCCGCATAGTCGGCCACCTGATCGCGGCCGATCTTGCCTACCGAGAAATAGCGCGCCTCCGGATGGGCGAAATAGAGCCCGGACACCGAAGCTGCCGGGTCCATGGCGCAGCTCTCCGTCAGATCGATCTCCACCGCCTCGCGGGTGCCCAGAAGCTCCCAGAGAATGCGCTTCTCGGTGTGGTCCGGGCAGGCCGGGTACCCAGGTGCCGGGCGAATTCCACGATAGCGTTCCTTGAAAAGGTCCTCACGGGACAGCCGCTCGTCCCGCCCGTATCCCCACTCACGGCGGGCCGTCTCGTGCAGCTTTTCGGCAAAGGCCTCCGCCAGGCGGTCCGCCAGCGCCTTGGCCAGGATGGCGTTGTAATCGTCATGGTCGCGCTCGAACCGCTTCACCAGCCGATCCACTCCGAAGCCTGCGGAGACGGCGAAAGCGCCGAGGTAATCGGCGAGCCCGCTGTCATGCGGCGCGATGAAGTCCGCCAGCGCCAGCCGCGGCAGCCCGTCGGGCGACGGGATCTGCTGGCGGAGGGTATGGAGGCGCGCCACCTCCCGCTGCCGGTCCTCGTCCGCGTACAGAATGATGTCGTCCCCTTCGCTGTTGGCGGGGTAGAAGCCGTAGACGCCGCGGGCGGTCAGCAACCGCTCGCGGGTCATCCATTCCAGGAGCGCCTTGCCCGACTTGTGCAGGTCCCGGGCCACCGCTCCCTGCTCCGGGTGGTCCAGGATGGCCGGGTAGACTCCGCGCAGCTCCCAGACGTGGAAGAAAGGGGTCCAGTCGATGTAGGGAGCCAGGTCATCCAGCGGAACTTCATGGTAGACGCGCCTTCCCAGAAACGACGGCCGATCGAGCGGCGCGCTGGTCCAGTCCAGTTTCAGGCGATTACGGCGCGCCTCGGCGTAGGGAAGGAGCTCCCGATCCTGAGTGGCCTCGTGCCGCTTGCGGTCCGCATCCTGCTCGCCGCGGATTCGTCCCAGGAAAGTCTCCCGCGAGTTGTCGCTGAGGAGCTGCCCCACCACATCCACGGCCCGGGAGGCGTCCAGCACGTGCACCGTGGGCCCACCGTAATGAGGCGCGATCTTGATGGAGGTGTGCTTGCGGCTGGTGGTGGCTCCGCCGATGAGCAGCGGCAGGCGCAACCCGACGCGCTCCATCTCGGAGGCCACGTGGACCATCTCATCCAGGCTGGGCGTGATGAGCCCGCTCAATCCGATGAGATCGGCTTTTTCCTCCTGCGCGACGCGCAGGATCTGAGCCGCCGGCACCATCACCCCCAGGTCGATGATGTCGTAGTTGTTGCACCCCAGGACGACTCCCACGATATTCTTGCCGATGTCATGGACGTCCCCTTTGACCGTGGCCATGACGATGCGCGCCCTGGCCCCTTGCCGACCGGCCGCCTTCTTCTCCGCTTCCATGAGCGGCTCCAGGATCGCCACCGCCTTCTTCATGACCCGGGCGCTCTTGACCACCTGGGGCAGGAACATCTTCCCCGCGCCGAACAGATCCCCCACCACGTTCATGCCGGCCATGAGCGGCCCCTCGATGATCTCCAGCGGCTTCGGGTACTGCTGCAGGGCTTCGGCGATGTCGGCGTCGATGTACTCGGTGATGCCGGCCACCAGGGCGTGCGAAAGGCGGCTCTCCAGTGGCTCGCGCCGCCAGGCTTCGTCCTTCTCACGGGTCTTCGCTTCTCCCTCCACGGTGGCGGCGAATTCCACCAGCCGCTCGGTGGCATCGGGACGGCGGTTGAGAAGCACGTCCTCTACCCGCTCCTTGAGGTCTGCAGGAATCTCGTCGTATACGGCCAGCTGTCCCGCGTTGACGATTCCCATGTCCATGCCGGCGCGGATGGCGTGATACAAGAAGGCGGAGTGCATGGCGTCGCGCACCCGGTCGTTGCCGCGGAAGGAGAAGGACAGGTTGCTGATCCCCCCGCTGATCTTCACCTTGGGGAACAGGCGCTTGAGCTCGCGGGTCGCCTCGATGAAGGAGAGCGCGTAGTCGTTGTGCTCGTCCATTCCCGTGGCCACCGCCAGGATGTTGGGATCGAAGACGATGTCCGCCGGGTCGAAGCCGACCTCCTCGGTGAGGATGCGGTAGGCCCGCGACAGAACGGCGACACGCCGCTCGGTTTCCACCGCCTGACCCTGCTCGTCGAAGGCCATCACCACCACCGCCGCGCCGTATCGCCGGATGAGCCGGGCCTGGCGCTTGAAGGCTTCTTCCCCCTCCTTCAGGCTGATGGAATTGACCACTCCTTTTCCCTGCAGACACTTGAGCCCCGCTTCCAGAACGGAGAATTTGGAGCTGTCCACCACGATAGGCAGGCGCGCGATCTCCGGCTCGGAAGCGATCAGGCGCAGGAACTCGGTCATGGCCTTCTCGGAATCCAGGAGTCCTTCGTCCATGTTCACGTCCAGCAGGTTGGCGCCCCCCTCCACTTGGTCCCGGGCCACCCCCAGCGCTTCCTCCATCTTGTTGTCGCGGATGAGCCGCGCGAAGCGGCGCGAGCCGGTGATGTTGGTGCGCTCGCCGATCAAGATGAAGTTGGACTCCGGCCGGATGGTCAGCGGCTCCAATCCACTGAGCTGGGTGAAGGGGACGGGTTCGACCGGACGGCGAGGGGGCAATCCCCGGGTGGCCTCGGCGATGGCGCGGATGTGCTCCGGGGTGGTGCCGCAGCAGCCCCCCACCAGGTTGAGCCATCCTTCCTGCGCGTAGCCGCGCAGGATGTCTGCCATCGATTCGGGGCTCTGCTCGTAAGCGCCCAGCTCGTTCGGAAGTCCCGCGTTCGGGTAGCAGTGGACCCACAGCGGCGCGACTCGCGCAATCTCCTCCAGATACGGCCGCATCTCCTCGGGGCCCAGGGCGCAGTTCAGCCCCACGCCGAAGAGATCGGCGTGCTGGATCGAGATCCAGGCGGCTTCCAGGGTCTGCCCCGACAGCGTCCTGCCGCTGGCGTCGGTGATGGTCAGGGAGGCGAGCACCGGCACGCGGAAGCCCAGCTCATCGAAGCAGCGGGCGATGGCGAACAGCGCGGCCTTCAGGTTCAACGTGTCGAAGGTCGTCTCGGGGAGCAGCAGGTCCACCCCGCCTTCCAGCAGCCCCCGCGCCTGCTCGTGATAGGAGCGCTCCAGATCCTCGAAGCTCACCGCCCGGAAACCGGGGCGGTTCACGTCGGGGGAGAGGGATGCGGTGCGATTCGTGGGGCCCATGGAGCCGGCCACGAAGCGCGGGCGTGTGGCGTCCCTGGCGGTGGCGGCGTCGGCGGCGCGCCGCGCCACCTCCGCGGCGGCCTTGTTCAGGGGATAGGCATGCGCTTCAAGGCCGTAATCCGCCAGCGAAATCGAGGTCGCCGTGAAGGTATTCGTCTCGATGATGTCGGCGCCGGCGGCGAGATATCGATGGTGGATCGATTCGACGATTTCAGGCCGGGTGAGGCTCAGCAAATCATTGCAACCCTTGAGGTCGCGCGGATGATCCCGGAAGGCCTTGCCGCGAAACCCCGCCTCGTCCAGCTTTTCGGCCTGGATCAGGGTCCCCATGGCGCCGTCGAGGATCAGAATCCTCTGCCGCAGCAAGGTTTCGAGCTGTTCGCGTCTGGACAACGCGGCCTCCGCAAGACCAGGAAAGGCATAAGAATAGCCTGGAATGGCGTTTGACGCACGGCTAGAGGCCTATTTTCCGCTCGGACGGCTGTTTGCGCGGCTTTTGAGGTAAACTGTGCGCCATTTTTCCACAGCTCGGGGGTTCCCGGTCGTGCTCCCCAGTTCCGGTCAGATGCTTGCGCATTACCGCCTCGACGAGAAAATCGGCGAAGGCGGGATGGGAGTGGTGTGGAAAGCCACCGATACCACGCTGGGCCGCCCGGTCGCCATCAAGATCCTGCCTGAAATGTTTTCCGAAGATCCGGAACGGCTGTCCCGCTTCGAGCGCGAAGCCAAGCTGCTGGCCTCTCTCAACCACCCCAACATCGCCGTCATCCACGGGTTGCACCAGGCGGAGGGGGTGCACTTCCTCGCCATGGAGCTGGTGCAGGGGGAGGACCTGGCCCAAAGACTGCAGCGCGGAGTCATGCCGGTGGAAGAGGCCGTCGCGGTGGCGAAACAGATCGCCGAGGCCCTCGAAGCGGCGCACGAGAGCGGCGTCGTTCACCGGGACCTCAAGCCCGCCAACATCCAGCTCACCCCCGAAGGCCAGGTGAAAGTGCTCGATTTCGGCCTGGCCAAGGCATTCGAATCCGATTCCGCCTCGGGCAGCCCCTCGCTTTCCCCCACGATGACCTCGGCCGGGACCCGGGCCGGCATGATCCTGGGCACCGCCGCCTACATGAGCCCGGAGCAGGCCCGCGGCAGAGCAGTGGACCGGCGGGCAGACATCTGGGCCTTCGGCTGCGTTCTACTGGAGATGCTCACGGCCAGGCAGACCTTCGGAGGGGAGACGATTTCCGATTCGATGGCGGCGGTGCTGCGGGCCGAGCCCGATTGGAAGGCGCTGCCGCCGGACGCTTCGCCAGCCCTGCGACGGTTGCTGCGCCGCTGCCTGGCGAAGGACCCGAAGCAGCGCCTGCGCGACATCGGCGAAGCCCGCATCATCCTGGACGATGTCAGCAGGGGAGTTGTGGAGGAGCCGGCGGTCGCTGCGACGATGACCGTCGCCCCCGCGCGGCGCTCGCGGGCCACGCTGCTCTGGTTGGCGGGCCTGCTCGTCGCGGCATCACTCGGCGGTTTCGTGGCCTGGAGCCTGAGACCCTCACCTCCCCAGCCCCCCATCCGGAAGTTTTTGTTGTCCATGAAAGACCTGGATGCCAACTACCGGCAGAGTCCGTGGATCTCGCCCAACGGGAAGCGGATCACCTACGCCAGTGCGGGGCATCTCTGGATCCGGGATCTCTCTCAGCTCAAAGCGAAGCAGATCCCGGACAGTGAAGGAGGGCGGGTGCCCTTCTGGTCGCCGGATGGCTCCTGGCTCGCATACACCTCCAACGGAAAGCTGTGGAAGGTCTCGGCAGGCGGAGGCCAGCCGGTGTCGATCTGCGATCTGTCCACCAGTATCGACGGAGGGGCCTGGGGCGCCGACGACAACATCGTTCTGGCTCCCACGACCGGACCGCTCAGCGAAGTGTCGGCAAGAGGCGGAGACCCCCGCACCCTCCTGGAGCCGGAATCGGGGAAGGAAACCGACTTCCACAAACCCTGGCTCCTTCCGGGTGGCCGGGGAGTGATTTTCGTGGTCCATCGCGTGGAAGGGCCCGACACCCTGGCACTGTTCTCGGGCAAAGAGCGCAAGGTGCTCTTGCAGATCCCGGGGGCGCGGATCGATAACCCCTCTTATTCCCAAACCGGGCACCTCGTCTACTCTCGTGAGGGGAACAACGCCGGAATCTACGCCGTTCCTTTTTCGCTGGACAAGCTGGCGCTGACGGGCGAGCCGTTCCTGGTGGAGCCCGACGGGAGCCTGCCGAGCCAGTCTCGGGACGGCACGCTGATTTATGTCCAAGGTGCGGCCCATGCCCTCAACCAGATGGTTTGGGTGGATTGGTCCGGCAAGGTGCTGGAGAAAGCAGGACAGCCGCAACGCGAAATCACCGCCCCCGTCATTTCGCCGGACGGGCGCAAGGTGGCGCTGTCGGCGGACGAGAACAACAATCGCGACGTCTGGATCCAGGACCTGGCCCGCGGCACCCGCACCCGTCTCACCTTCGACACCGCGTTAGAATACCCCCTAGCCTGGTCTCCCGCGGGAGATCGGGTCTTTTTCGTGGAGGGCGTCGGGGGGAACCCGGCGATCCGCAGCAAGGCCGCCGACGGCACGGGTGAGATTTCCACCCACGCCAATGGGGATTTCGGCACTCTCTCCCCCGACGGAAAGCAGCTGGCCTTCACGGTACGGGATCCCAAGACCAAGGAAGACCTCTGGGTCCTTTCTCTGGAGGGGGATGGCAAGCCGGTGTTGCTGCTGCAGACGCCTGCACGGGAGAGAATCCCGGTCATTTCGCCCGACGGCCGCTACGTCGCCTACATTTCCGATGAATCAGGGCGTGACGAGATTTACCTGACCCGCTTCCCGGGCGGCGGCGGGAAATGGCAAGTCTCCGTGGACGGAGGGGTGACGCCGGTGTGGGTCAAGAAGACCGGCGAGCTGCTGTTCCGCAACGGAGACGTGATCATGACGGTTCCGGTTGCGACGCAGCCGGCCCTGACATTGGGCCAACCGCGAGAGCTGTACAACGGGAGCGCTGCGAAGCTGTTGCTCACTCCAGCCAAGAAGTTCGACGCGGATCCCGCCGGGGGCCGCATCCTGGCCGTGCAGGGGGTCGGCGAATCGACCGTCGAGATGGGGATCACCGTGGTGGAAAACTGGTTCGCGGAGTTCAGCAAGCGATGAGCCTCGCTCCCGGTGCGCGACTCGGCCCCTATGAAATTGTCGCTTCGCTGGGCGCCGGCGGCATGGGGGAGGTGTGGAGCGCCAGGGACACGCGCCTGGATCGGGAAGTGGCCATCAAGGTTCTTCCCGAGGGTTTTGCCCAGAACGAGCAGTTCCGCGCCCGCTTCGAGCGGGAGGCCAAGAGCATCTCCTCCCTGAACCATCCCAACATCTGCACGCTGCACGACATCGGCCGCCAGGAAGGGGTTTTCTTCCTGGTGATGGAGAAGATCGAAGGAGAGTCGCTGGCCGACCGGCTGGTGAAGGGCCCCCTGCCCCTGGATCAAGTGCTGCGCATCGGGGCGGATGTCGCCGCCGGATTGGATGCGGCGCATCGCCGGGGAATCGTCCATCGCGATCTGAAGCCCGGCAACATCATGCTCACCCGGACGGGCGCGAAGCTGCTGGACTTTGGCTTGGCGAAGACGGGCACCGAAGCCGCTGCACCGGTCGAGGGACTGACCAGCCTCCCCACGGAGCACCGCCCGCTGACCCAGGAGGGGACGATTCTGGGCACCTTCCAGTACATGGCGCCGGAGCAGCTGGAAGGACTGGAGACGGATGCGCGCACCGATCTTTTCGCCTTGGGAGCCGTGCTGTACGAGATGGCGACGGGCAAGCGCGCCTTTGCCGGGAAAAACAAGACGAGCCTGATCGCCGCCATTGTCTCCTCCCAGCCTCCTCCCATTTCCTCCGTGACGCCGGTCTCTCCACCGGCGCTGGATCACGTGGTGCGCAAGTGCCTGGAGAAGGATCCCGAGGATCGGTGGCAGTCGGCCCGCGATGTGGCCACGCAGCTGCGCTGGATCAGCGAAGCGGGATCGCAGGCGGGTGTGGCGGCCCCACTCACGCTGCGAAGGAAATCGAGGGAACGGCTGGCCTGGGCCCTGGCGACGATAGCGACGATTCTGGCTGCCGTCGCCTTCGGTATTCCCTGGCTGAACCCACCCGAAGCACCCCGGCCCATGGTCGCGTCGATCGTTCCACCCGCGAAGACCCAGTTCCAGCTCAACGACGGAGATGCCGGAACGCTGACGATTTCCCCGGATGGAAGATACGTGACCTTCCTGGCCAAAGGAGAGGACGGTAAGCGGCTCCTGTACCTGCGCGCCCTCGACTCAGAGGAAGTCCGTCCTCTCCCGGGCACCGGAGGCGCCGTGTTTCCATTCTGGTCTCCCGACAGCCGTTTTATCGCCTTCTTCGCCGATGGCAAGCTGCAGAAAGTGGACATCGGCGGCGGCCCGCCGCTGGCGCTGTGCGACGTCGGACAGAATCCGCGACGCGGCTCCTGGAGCAAGGATGACGTCATCATTTATTCCCCCACCTCGCTCGACAGTATCCACAAGATTCCCGCGTCGGGAGGCACGCCGGTTCTAGTGACCAAGCTGGACACGTCGAAAGGGGAGACGACGCACCGCTGGGCCACTTTTCTTCCGGACGGGCAGCACTTCCTCTACATGGCCGGAACGCACGCAGCGGGAAGCCGCAGCGAAGCGAACGCCATCTACGTGGGGGACCTCAAGACGGGAGAAGCCAAGCTCCTGCTCCATGCACGCTCGAACGTCGAATACGCGGATGGTCATCTCCTCTACGTGCGCGACAATGTCCTGGTGGCGCAGCCTTTCGATGAACAACGTCTGACCCTCTCGTCTAATCCGGTGCCGGTGGCCGAGCAGGTCCAATACGGCTCCTCATTTTTCTACGCGGCTTTCTCGGTTTCCAGGAACGGCATCCTGGTTTACCGGCCGGCCGGTGAGCGAGCGGACTTGGCGCTGGAGTGGGTGGATATCCAGGGAAAAAAGGAAGGAGTCGTCCGCGGCCTTCCGACCAAGGTCGGGCTGGGTCTCGGCGGCCCGGTTCTCTCGCCGGATGGCGGCAGGCTCGCCATCACCCTGGCTGATCAGCAAACCGGCAGGAACGATATCTGGACTTTGGACCTGGGGCGCGGAGTCTCCACCCGGCTGACCTTTGCGCCGGGAGACGAAACGGCTCCCTGCTGGTCTCCGGACGGAAAGCAGATCCTCTACTCGCAGCTGGACGGATCCGCCCTGAATCTTTACATGAAAGCCTCGGACGGAGCCGGGGAGGCCAAGCTGATCCTCAAGTCAGACGTCCACAAGCTGGCGGCCGACTGGTCTCGAGACGGGAAATTCGTCGCGCTGGACATTCTGGATGCCGCCTCACAGCGCCAGGATCTATCCATCCTGTCCCTGGAGGGGCTCGAGATCAAGCCGTTTCTCCAGACGGACTTCGAGGAGACAGCCGCGAGATTCTCGCCGGACGGGAAGTGGCTGACCTACTGGTCGGATGAGTCGGGGAGCAAAGCGCTGTATGTCACGCCCTTTCCGGGGCCCGGGGGGAAATACCAGATTGCCAGCGATGGACTGGACGAACTGGGGGCCGTGTGGGCTCCCGGCGGAGGGGAGATCTATTACGTGAGCCGGGACTTGTTCATGACGGCGGTCCCCTTGGCACCACGTGGCGGCGCTCTCGAGATCGGACCCCCGCGTAAGCTGTTCCAGGTTCCCTCCCTGGTCTTCTGGGTGCTCGGCCGCGACGGCAAGCGCTTCATCCTGGGGCAGGAACCCGACGCGGTGCAGTCGGCCCCGATCAACCTGGTCACGCAGTGGACCGCAAAGCTGAAGCACTGAGCTGACATGAATCTTGACTCTGGAAAAATGATCTCTCACTACCGCCTCCTCGAGAAGATCGGCGAGGGGGGCATGGGAGTCGTGTGGAAGGCCACCGACACGACGCTGGACCGCAGCGTTGCGATCAAGGTTCTTCCCGAGATCTTCTCGGAAGACACGGAGCGCCTGGCCCGGTTCGAGCGGGAAGCGAAGCTGCTGGCCTCTCTCAATCACCCGAACATCGCCGTCATCCATGGACTGCACCACGCGGAGGGGGTGCACTTCCTTGCCATGGAGCTGGTCCAGGGCGAAGACCTCTCTCAGAGGCTGCAGCGCGGGGCGATGCCGGTGGAAGAGGCGGTTGGTGCGGCGAAACAGGTGGCCGAGGCTCTGGAGGCGGCTCACGAAAGCGGCGTCATCCACCGGGACCTCAAGCCCGCCAACATTCAGATCGCCCCCGACGGAAAGATCAAGGTCCTGGACTTCGGCCTCGCCAAGGCCTTCGACACCGAGTCGACCTCGGGAGGCCCGTCCATGTCACCGACCATGACCTCGGCGGGGACCCGGGCCGGCATGATTCTCGGCACGGCGGCCTACATGAGCCCCGAGCAGGCCCGCGGGAAGCCTGTCGACCGCCGCGCCGATATCTGGGCGTTTGGCTGCGTGCTGTTTGAGATGCTCACCGGCAGGCAGGCCTTCGGGGGCGAAACCATTTCCGACAGCCTGGCGTCGGTCCTGAAGACCGAGCCCGATTGGAAGAGCATCCCGAAGGAAGTGCCGGGCCCGCTGAACCGGCTGCTTCGAGCCTGCCTGCAGAAGGACCCGAAGCGACGTCTGCAGGCCATCGGCGATGCCCGGGTGGCTCTGGAGGAGCTGCAATCCGGCGCGGCGCTCGAGGCCGAGCCTGCGGTAGCCCCCATCGCCCCGCAGGAAAGGCCATTGGCCTGGCGGATGCTTCCCTGGCTGCTTCTCGCTCTGGCTCTGGCTGCGACTCCGTTCACGGCGCGCATCTTCGCGCCCGCAACCCCCACCGCTTCGAAAGCTCTCATGCAGCTCAACATCGACCTCTCGAGTCCCGATGGGTTGATGGGAGAGCTCGGCTCTTCGGTGGTTCTATCGCCGGATGGGAGCACCGTGGCCTACGTCGCAGACCGCGGCAACGTGCGCCAGCTTTTCATCCGCCGGCTGGATCGGCTGGAAGGCACGCCGCTCGCCGGGACCGAGGACGCTTATTCCCCGTTTTTCTCCCCGGATGGACAATGGATCGGTTTTTTCGCCGCCAGCAAGATGCGCAAGGTGCAGGTTTCCGGTGGGTCGCCGCTGACGCTCGGGGAGATCGAATCCGGCGAGCAGGCCAGGGGTGGAACCTGGGGGCGCGATGGCAGCATCGTCTTCACGCCGCAATTCGAGGCGGGACTTTTCCGCGTTTCGGATACGGGTGGAAAGGCGGAGCCCCTGACCAAGCTCGATTCCACCCGCAGGGAACGATCTCACCGGTGGCCTGTATTTCTGCCCGACGGGAAGCACGTCGTGTTCGCCGTGCAGCTGGCGGGCCAGCGCTACGACGAAGGGGAGATCGACGTCGTGTCGCTGGAGTCGGGGGAGCGTAAGAAGCTCTACCAGGGGGGCGCCTTCCCGCGCTACGCCGCGAGCGGCCACCTGTTGTTCATCCGCAACGAGTCTCTGCTTGCCATTCCGTTCGACGCCGGAAAGCTGGAAGTTTCGGGCTCGCCTCGCTCCGTCATCGATTCGGTGGCTTCTCTGGCCGGCGATCAGGAGGCGGGGGACGGGAGTGCCCAGTTCGACGTGTCGGAATCAGGATGCCTGGCCTACCGCAGCGGGGCGCTGGGTCAATCAGCCCTCAGCATGGTCTGGGTGGATCGAAGCGGGGTCGCCAGCCCGGTAACCGCGGAGAAGCTCGGCTACAACTACGCGGCCATATCGCCGGACGGCAAACGGATTGCGGTGTCGATCAGCGGACCCGGAGGATCGGACATCTGGATCTACGAAATCGAGCGCGGCGTCCTGACGCGCTTCACGTTCAACGGTGCGGGGAACTCGATGCCGGTCTGGACACCGGACGGGCAGAGGGTCGCCTTCACCTCGCTGGGTGACAAGGGAGTGCCCAACCTTTTCTGGAAGCGCGCCGACGGGGCCGGCGACGTGGAGCACCTGGTCGAATCGTCCCACGCGCAGTACGCGCAATCCTGGACACCGGATGGGAAGACTCTCGCTTTTTTCGAGCGCGACCCCGATTCGGTGTGGGACCTCGCCGTGCTTCGGCCCGGTGCCAAAGGACCTTCGGAGACGTTTCTTAAGACCCCCGCCATCGAGGGTTTTCCGACCTTCTCCCCCGACGGCCGCTGGCTTGCCTACCAGTCGGATGAGTCGGGACGCTTCGAAGTCTACGTGCGACCTTTTCCTGGACCGGGCGGCAAATGGCAGATCTCCAGCCAGGGAGGCGTCTACCCGCGCTGGTCGCGCTCGGGCCCCGAGCTGTTCTACAGAAATGGAGATGTGTTGTTGGCGGTGACTTACAAAGCGGAGGGAGAATCGTTCCGGGCCGAGAAGTCCCGGGAGCTGTTTCGCGGCCCCTTCGCTCAGTACAACTTCACCCCCGGCTACGACATCACTCCCGACGGCAAGCGATTCGTGATGTTCCTTCCGGAAGGGGACGAGGCGAGCATGGCCCGCACCCACGTCGTTCTGGTGTTCAACTGGCTGGACGAGCTGCGCGGGGAATTCGGCCCTGGCGGCGGAAATCGATAGCGCAGCCGGCATTTTTCCGACCCTTCACGGCGCCAGTCGACTCCAACTCAATCGAATCTTGCAGCACCCTGAGGCCGGAACGGGAGCCGTGCCGATGGTTCGCGCCGAGGTCACAACCGCTCGTTCCGGTGGAGGAGAACCGCCGTTACTGAGCTCCGCGGACGGCGTCGATACGCGTGCGGGCGACGTTTCCCTCGTCCGTTTTCGTATAGACGAACAGCGACGGCTGTCCTCCACTCTTCCAGCTGTCCGCGATCTTGTTCGGGATCGTGACGCTGGCCGAACGCTTCAGGTTGCCGCCGGCCGGGATCGCCCCGCCGTCAAACTTGCCAAACGCCGAGTCCGCCGTCGCCGGATCCGCCAGAACGATCTTCTGGACGGTTACCGATCCGCCCGCGCCGTTGAACAGGGTGAACGAGAAGATCATGTCGGTGTTCTCCATGCCCTTGCTCGCATCCGAGATGGCATAGGTGGCCGTCAGCTGCGGCACATCGTTGGCCATCGAAAGAGCCGGGAATGCCAGGATCATTGTGAGGCCCAGGACGCGTGCGGTCGCGCTTTTCATTTTCGTAATTACCTCCAGATGAATTGGCGCTGCGGAACACTTTTTGGATCGCCCGTGCCGGCCAGGCAGTTCCCCCGCACCGGGTGGGAGCTCTCGAGCTCGCTGCGGGTTGGTACACTCGCTGAAGGGAGTCTACTCCATCGAGCGTGACCTAACAATGCGCGCGATGGAGAACCCCGTCCCATCGCGTTTAGATCTTTCCTCGGAGATTCACTATACTGAGGCCGCGAAAGTGCCCGGGCATCCGACCCACGGTTCCTGACAAACAGAAGTTGAATGGAGGCTCCGATTTCGCGCCAACGCTCCGGAGCCCCGGGTCCCTTGAAACTCGCTTCGCTTCGGGATCCTGCGGTGGCTGAGGAGCTGAATCGCAAGATGCAGGAAGTAAAATGGCTCAACGCGCAGCAGGGCCATAGATCACAGAATCGATCCCGTCATTGAAGGGTGACTTCAGGAGCGAGGGAATCCATGAAGTGCCCCGAGTGCTCCTCTCCACTTGAATTCCGCGCATCGCGCTGTCCGGCTTGCGGCAGCTCGGTCCACCTCACCAGTGTCACGACGGTGTCGGGGCACCTGCCTATCGTCGAGGATCCCGCTCTTCGTTTTCCGCCCGGGGCCCTTCTGGCCGAGCGATTCACCATCCTCGAGCTGGCCGGGGACGGTGGCATGGGCGTCGTCTACAAGGCCTTCGACACTTCGCTCGATCAGGAAGTGGCGCTGAAATTGATCCGCGCAGATCTGGCCGGGGACGAAGATTTCGTGGATTGCTTCAAGCAGGAGGTCCGGCTGACCCGGCAGATCAGCCATCCCAATGTCTGCCGGGTGCACGATCTGGGCGACAGCCATGGGCTGCTTTTCCTGTCGATGGAATGGCTCGAGGGGGAGACGCTCTCCGACATTATGAGGGAGCAGCCGGCGATGGCGCCGGAGCGGGCGCTGGAAATCGCGGAGGGAATCGCCCAGGCCCTGGGCGCCGCGCACACGCGGGGCATCGTGCATCGGGATCTGAAGCCGTCGAACGTGATGATCGACGGCGCAGGCGCCGTGCATGTCATGGACTTCGGCATCGCCGTGGGGCCGGGCTCGACGGCGGAGTCTCCAAGCGGCACCCCGGCCTACATGTCCCCCGAGCAATGGCGCGGAGAGCAGCCGGATGCGCGCTCCGATCTCTACTCCTTGGGCCTCATCCTGATGGAGATGCTCGGGTATCAGCCTCCCAGGGCGGGGGAGCGCGTGGCTGCGCAGCTCCCTCCGGCGTTGCGTCGGAAGCTGGGGCCGATTCTGGAGAGCCTTCTGGCGGAGGCCAAGGAGGCGCGCTGCCCGTCCGCTGAGAAAGCGGTTGAAGGGCTCCGGAGGGCACGGGAAGGAAGCGGCTTTTACAAGCGCAGAGGAGCCCTCCGATCGCTGCGGCTGCGTTGGATGCTGTCGGCCGCGGGAGTCGTTCTCGCCGGGGCGCTCGTCTTCTATCTGGAGGGGCGTCGCGATGGGCCGGGACCCTCTCCTCCCCGGCCCGAGGCTAGTTCACCCGAGTGGGCCTACTATCAGCGGGGTTTGCAATACCTTCAGGAGCAAGAGACGGTCGCAGGAATCGACGATGCCATTCACATGTTGCACCGCGCCACCGAGGCCGACCCCAATCTCGCGCTGGCCTGGGCGCGACTGGCTGAGGCCTACTGGCTGCGCTATGAGCAGACCCGCGGTGAATCTTCAAGGGAGGAGGCGAATCGGGCGATGGATCGGGCCCTGGCGCTCAACGGGGAATTGCCGGAGGTGCAATATGCCCGCGGGCGGGGACTCCTAGCGGAGAAGAAGTACACCGAGGCCAAGGAGGTATTGGAAAAAGTTGTGAAGAGGGATCCAGGGCTGGACGACGCCTGGGCGAACCTGGGAGTGACCTACAGGGTCCTGGGTGACTATGCCCAGGGGCTTCGCGCCATCCAGACCGCGACCAAACTCAATCCGCGCTACTTCCGGCACCAGGTTTATCTGGGACTCTTCTTCCATGAATTCAGCGAGAATGATCGCGCGGTGGCGGCGTACCGAAAGGCGCTGGAGCTCAAGCCCACGAGCTTGTCCGCCTGGGTAAATCTCGGAGCCACCTATCTCAAGATGAGCCGTCCGAAGGATGCCGCGACGGCCATGACGGAATCCCTCAAGATCGAGGAAAGCGCTCGGGGTTATTCGAACCTGGGCACCACCTACTATCAACTGGGCCAGTTCGATGAGGCCGCGAAGAGCTACCGGCGCGCCACGGAGCTTGAGCCCCAGAATGCCGACTGGTGGGGCAATCTAGGGGACGCGCTTGCGATGCTTAAGCAGGACAACGATGCCCATGCGGCCTACCTCAAGGCTGCCGAAGACGCTCGAATTGAAGCCGAGCGCGTGCCAAACGATCCTCGGGCCCACAGCATGCTCGGCCTCTACTGCGCCCGGGCGAGGGACAAGGCCTGCGCCTTGCTCGAGGCGAGCCGCGCCGCAGGGATGCAGCCTGGAAGCTCGGACATTCTGTTCAGGAACGCCGTCATCCACAGCATCTTCGGGGATGTCGATGGTGCCCTGGATTGGCTCGAAAAATCCGTAAAGCTCGGGCTAAGCAAATCCGAGATTCAGGGTGATCCGGACCTGGTACCGCTTCACGACAATCCCCGCTATCGAAAGATCCTCGAGCTGGCAAGCTGAGCCTCACGAGTCCACCTCGAGCTGCGCAGATTACGGCCCGGTGGTGACGATGACCGGGTCCACTTCCGCCACCACGCTGCCGCCCGACACGGCGTTGTATCCTCGGACCGTGTACTTTGCGATCTTGGGTGAGGGAAGAGGCACCAAATAGTTCGGCACATGACCGTAGAAATCCACCTGACCGTCGATGACTTCCTTGCGGAGTTTTTTCGGGTCGGGTGTGCGGTCGAAAAACTCCGCGCTCGGATCAGTGAATTCGATCTCGACGGACTTAATCAGCGGATTGGAGGAGTGGATGCACCAGATGACGCGCTCGCCCCTGGGCGCGAACTCCCCGGGCTGGCAGACGATGGGATCGCCACTGGTCGGAAAAATCACATTGATTTCGGACATGATGTTCTCCTTAAGGGTGAAGCGGACGGTTAGGAATCTCCACCGAGAGCATGGCAGTTCGACGGAATGGCGGCGGGCTGCGAGGCCCCAGGACATGCCGGGATGCGATCGCCGCGCCGAGGTCAGGCGGGACTCTATGCCGCCCGGTGCAAGAGACTCTTAGCGGCCCGTGTAACGACACAGCCGGCCTCCGGACAAAGTCTTGAACTGTTGGCGGCGGAAAAGAGTGACTTCAGGCTACGCTCACCCGGGGGCCGTGTCAATCGGAATCGAGTGCCGGGGTTCTAGGTGGATGGCGGGCCGGTCTTGTCGATGAGCTTGGCCAGGGCCTTGCCGTCCTGCTCCAGGAGCTCTGCGATGCGGTCCTTATTGACGTCGGCGACGATGATCTGGCCGACCTCCTTGTGGACATCGCTGTAGATGCCGTGATTCTTCATCTTGCTGGCCTGGTAGCGATTGTCCTCCGTGGGACTGACATAGTGCACGGTCACCACCTTATAGCGGTGGATCAAGAAGAGGTGGATCAGCGTCATCAGCCGCTTCTTGCGCAGCGATTCCTCGAAGGTGTTCTGGTCGCGCACCGAAAGGATGCTGCGCCCGCGCCGGTCGTGGATGTCGGAGAAGATGACGTTGGCCACCTCGGCTCCGCCGTTGTTGAACACGCCCAGCTCCAGCACTTCGGAGCCTGGGGTGTGCGGCCGCAGCTTGATGCGCAGCGCCATGGGAAGCGCGTAGTGCTTGGCCCACGCGCCCAGCCATTCGGCGAGCAGCTTCGTCGGCACCTCGGTCTGGACCAGGTGCTGGGTCTGCGTCGATCCTTTCCCCATGGCCTGGGTCGCGGCGGTGTGCCCGGTGGAGGCCATCAGCGCGCCGTCCAGCCGGGGGCCGCCCACCAGGGTCTGCGGCGTGCGGTAGGGCGATTCCAGCAGGCGGAACTTGCGCTGCAGGCGGGCAAGAGCCAGCATGCCGTCCTGCTTCAAAGCGGTGGTGAAATCCTCCGCCGCCAGGCCGTCGATCTGATGTCCTCCATAGGTGATGAAATTGAAGACGTACCCCAGCTTTCCCATCTCCTGGGGGAAGCGCCGCATCTCGTCGTCGCTCATGCCGGTCGTATCCCAGTTGAAGGAAGGGGAGAGGTTGTAGGCCAGCATCTTGTCGGGGAACTCGGCGTGAATCGCCTGGGCGAATTTGGCGGCTTCGTGGAGATTGGCCGTCTTGGTTTCCATCCACAACAGATCGGCGAAGGGGGCCGAGGCCAGCGATCGGGCGATAGCCAGGTCGATCCCGTTCTCCACGTGATAATAGCCCTCCGGGGTCTTGGTCCGCTCGCAATCCCAGATGATCTGGATGCCCAGGGATCGGGCTTTCTCCTTGGCCGTGAAGAAGGAAGCCTTGGCCGCGAACGCTTCCCACTCCTCCAGGCTCATGGGGAATCGTTCCCCTTCGGCAAGCCGGAATGCCATGACATCGGCGACCGCCTGCCCGTAAGTCTTCAGCCCTGCCTCCGCCTGCCAGGCGTCCAGGTATCGGTTGACGACCTTGTCCAGAATGGAGTCGAGCACCGGATCCTTCGCGGCCCGGAAGGACTTCACGGCTTCCTCGATGGCCGGCTGCAATCCGGCGCGCGCCAGCCAGGCTTCCGCCGCGGCCTGCTCCGCGGGTGACAGCGCGAAGAGTAGATGTCCCCGGATCTCCTGAACTCCCAGATCGTGCAGCCGCTTGAGCAGGGTCACGTAGCCCGCCTTGTAGCTCGGCAGGTCCACATTGGTGGCGCCCAGGATGAAGGGCTGATCGCGCTCGTCCCCCCGGCCGTCCAGGAAGGTGGCCGCCTCGGCGTCCGTGCGCGCCACGATAATGCCCGGCACTCCCATGACGTCCAGCTGGAAGCGGGCCGAATTGAGCCGCTTGATCTGCTCGTCCTGGGGAACCAGCACCTTGCCCCCCTGATGGCCGCACTTCTTGGCTCCCGGCTTCTGGTCCTCGATGTGGTAACCGGGGATGCCCACCTCGACGAACCGGCGAATCAGGTTGCGGACGTGGGCGTCGCCGCCGTGGCCGGCATCCGCATCGGCGATGATGAAGGGGCGGTAATCGACCAGAGGCGTGGCTTGGCGCTGCTCTTCCGTCATGCGCGAGCGGGCGAACGACTGGTTCTTGTCGGCGGCCAGCAGCATGCGCACCAGGGGAGCGGCCTCGTCCGGGACCTGGCTGAGCGGGTAGCTCGCCAGATCGGCGCCGGGATCCTCCCCGATCGATCCCTTGGCCGAAGTGGCCCAGCCTCCCAGATAAATCGCTTCGATGCCGAGCCGCTTGATGGTCACCGCCTGCCCGGGGGAGTAGGGGCCGAAAGTAGTAATCTGGGCGCGCCGTGAGAACAATTCCCTCAGTCGCGCGTAGAAACCCTCCGCCGCCCCGCGGGCGACGGGATAATCGATCGGGATGGAGCCGCGCTGCTCCGCGATGTCCCGGGGGGTGTGCAGGCGCACGATCCCCTGGAAGCGTGGTTCCTCGATCCAATTCTTGATATCCGCGAGCAGCTGTTCGAAGGATGACATCAGGGGTTTCCACCTTTCTCCCCAGCCACCGGGCTGAGGAAGTCCAGGTTCTGCGTGATGCGGGCGCCGGTCTTGGCGAAAGTCTCCAGATAGGTGCGGATCCGCCGGCGGGCCTCTTCAAGATCGTGATGCCCGAGGTTGAGATTGAGCAGGTCGACGTACCAGGGAGGCTTGATCCCGGAGGTGACGTAGGACTGCACGATTTCCCGGGCGATGGGCAGCGTGGTCTGCTTGGAATTGTCGTGGACGTCCCGGTTGCCGGCAAGTCGCAGCTTGCCGTACTCCTCCTCCAGCAGCCGTGCGAACAGGTCTGCCCGGAACGGATCTCCCGAGACGACGCCGGTGGCGGGATCGTCCTGGTTCAGCAGCGCTCCCTTGTGAAGCCATTCCCACAAGATGCTGAGCCGGATCTCGCCGGTCGCCATGTCCTCCATCAGGTAGAGGACGTCATCATTTCCAAAGTAGTCGGCGGGCTTGAGCGCGGCCGCCTGGTATCCTTGAGCAAAGGCATTACCGTACTGCAGGGCCACGCTCAGCAGGTCCCGGGCGCCCCGCACTGTGCGCGGCGCCGGCTCCAGCTGGAACAGGCCGTCGGCATCGGCCTGGGTGTAGGTGAGAGGCGGGAACTCGCGACCCATCTGGTTGGCCTGCCCTGCCTTCTCCCATACCGGGCGCACGATGTGGACCATCTTCCAGTGGGCCACCCATTTTCCACTGGCCCCCTCGCGTTGCTCCCGCTCGGCGCCGGCGACCGCCTTGCGCATGCTGCTTTCAACACCCTCCTTCGAGCCGACGGGAATGTTGGGCTCCATGCCTCCCTGCCAGAGGGCGAAGCGGCCCAGCGCGTCCGGCGTGTTGACCGCGCGGCGCACCCGGTCTTCGTAGTTCCGCATGTAGCCGTAGGTCATGGTGATCGCATCGATGTTGGGATTCTGAAAGTCGGGATCCCAGGCCAGCGCATCCGAAACACTGTTGATGTAATCCCAACGCCCGGTGTTGAAGCCGACGAAGTGCCGCCCCAGGGCTGCTCGGATCTCCATGAGCTGGAAGCTGGCCTCCACCTGCTCGATGAGCACGTAAGCTTTGATGGTGCCTGCCGGCAATTTCAGGTGCTCCTCCAGGCCTCCAAGGATGGCGCTCCAAAGGGCCGCTTCCTCGGCCGTCTGGATCTTGGGGAGATAAAGGACAATGGAGGAGCCGGCATCCAGCAAGGCTCGATGGTTGTGAACCACGTAGAGCGCCGTGTCGACGAGAGAAGCGGAAAAGCCACGCCCATCCGCCCAACGCACGTGACGGTCGTCCAGATGCAGTCCGCGCGGCCGGAACAGCTTGGTGGTGAAGTCGAGCTGTCGCTTCCAGTCCTGGATGATGGGGCGACCGAAGAACCCCTGGCCCCAGTCATTCATCTCGGTAGCCACCGCCTCGGCGATACCCAGGAACAGAGGGCTGCGTTGAATGGCCTGCTTGAGATTGCGCTGGTTGTCCAGCGACATGGTCGAAATCTGCCCCAGGGCGTCCTCCCCGTCGAACATCCAGCCGTCGGCGCCGGAGAGCAGAGCGTAGGCGACGTTGCGCAGGCTGGTTTCCGCGGCGGCGCCCGGCCTGGCGGCCGGGCCGGTTCCCTGAATCCACTGTCGCTGGAGATCGGCGGGTATTTCGGAACCCTCGAAATCTCCGGCCCTCGCTTCACGCACCGTGAGCCCGGCTCGGGCGATCACACTTTCGGGATCGAGGAAGCCGATCCGCAGCTTCTGGCGGGCCCGCTCCGAGCGGCGGCGCGTGCGGGCTTCCATCAGTGCCACTCGATCGTCGTCCCATCGGGACAGGGAGACAAGAGCTTCTTTGGCGGTGGGCGTGAACAGGTCCGCATACTCGCGCTCGATTCCGGCGCGGTATTCAAGGGCATGCTGGACGGAGGAGTTTCCCCCCATGGGCGCGCCTGGTTTTTCTGACTTTACCATCGTGGAAGTCCCAACTCTGCCGCCGCAGACAGGAATCCGGTCGGCCGTGAGGGACGGCGGCTCGTCTCCCAAAGTTCCTACCGATTCGGCGTAGTCAATTTACTGTCGCCGCGAAATTCGCGGGACGAAGGAGAGCGAAATATACGACATAGAATGAAAGATTCCAACCGGAAGAATTGAAAAATGCGCGGGTGTTTCAGTGGAAGTCGCTGATGAGGACGACATCGTTCGAGGTCTGGCCGCGGGAGAGATACATCTGCTTGCCGTCGGGCGACCACTCATAAGAGAAGATCTGCAGAGCGGTAAAATTGGTGATCTGCTTGGGCGCGCTCCCGTCCAGTGGCAGGCTCCAGAGGTTGCCGACGCCATCCGTCTCTTTAGCGTAAGTCAGTGCCTGTCCGGAAGGCTCCCAGCGCGCGGCAAATCCATCCGGCCATGAAAGGGTTTTCCCGATGGGCTTGCCTTCCTCGGCGCCGATCACCACCAAACGCCGTCGAAGCAAACCTCCCTCCGGCACATACTGACTGAAGACGATTTTGCTGCCGTCGGGAGAGAAATCGGCGTCGCCGAGGAACGTATCACTCAGCTTCCGGGGAGATGACCCGTCGGTAGAGACCTTCCCCAGCCCGCCATTGGAGATGTCCAGATAGAGCGCCCACACGCCATCCGGGGAAACCGCGACCGGGATCTCCCCGGCTCCGTGAGTTATTTGAACGGGATTACCACCGTCGCGATCCATTCGCCACAGGTGCGGCAGGCCGTCCTCGCGCTGGGACGCGAAGACGATCCTTCCACCACCCTTCGGGGTCAGTGGAAACGCTTCGTCATAGGAGTCGGGTGTCAGCTGGGTTCGACGAGCTCCATCGGGGTTCATGAACCAGATGTGCGAGTGATCCCCCTTCTGGCCGGCGAAGAAGATTCCGTCCGGGGCGATGCTGAAGCTGGTAATCGCGTCCTCGCTTCCCGAAGCAAACGTGATCTGTCGCGTTTCTCCAGGACCGGCTGCCGGTTGTGTCCAAAGATTGGCCACGGTGTTGGTCTGGGCGGTCGCCAGCATCTTGGAGTCGGCCGTAATGCTCAAGCCCGCGTACTGGTTCAGGTCGTTGGTGACTTTCCTGGCCTGTCCGCCGGGATAGGAGAGGAACCAGACCTGGTTCTTGCGATTCCCCTTCTCCTCGAACCCGGTCAGGACCAGGCCGCTGCCGTCGGGCACCCAGGAAAGGTCTTGGAGGTTAATGATGTTTCCCCATCGCGTGCTCCCCAGGGGTGTTTCCTTCCCGGTCTCGACATCTACCGTCGCGATTTCCGTGTGCGCGCCACCTAGGGTGCTGAGCCGGACCACTGCCAGGCGCTTGCCGTCGGGGGACCAGGAGGGTGCCGAGGCCTGAAAAGTCTCGGGTGCCGTTCGCACCACCAGCTTGCGCTCGCCCGAGCCATCGGCGCCCGCGACCATGAGCGCCGTCTGCTTCTCCTGGGGATAGCCGCGCATGAACGCGAGCCTTTTTGCATCCGGAGAGAAAGTGACCGCGGTGTCGATGTCGAACAGCAGCTTGCGCGCTGGGCCGCCGAGCGCCGGGATCTGGTAGAGAATCGAATAGCCGGGCCCGCCGGTCTCCTGGTTCACGTAGTAAAGGTAATTGCCGTCCGGAGAAAAAGTCATACCGCGGAAGGGAGTGGGCAAGGGTTGGGCCACCTGCACGTCGCTGCCCGTGACCACCTGCTTCACCCACAGGCTGTAACCCCCCTTCTCCTTCATGACGCTGGCCAGGTACTTCCCGTCGGGCGAAAGTGCAACTCCTTCCACCTTGCCGCTGTTGGTCAGCCGGGTCATCTTCATCGACTGGAACGACGGCGGGGCGGGGCTTGCCGCGCTCCTGCCGCGCAGCCACGAATAAGCTCCGAAGCCGACTCCGGCAAAGCCCAGGATGGCCACGGCGGCGACGGCCAGGCGAAGGCTTCGACTCCCCGCCATGGGTGCGGCCAGCGCTGGAGTCGAGGCTCCGGATCCGGAGCCGCGCGACGTGGCGGAGACGGAGAGCTCGTCGAACTCCTCGGCGATCTCGTTGAGCTCGAGGGCCAGATCTTTCATCGACTGCAGCCGCTGGTCGGGCGCTTTGGCCATGCAGCGCCGGATCAGGCGGCGCAGCTCGGCGGGGACCTCCTGATTCAGCTCCTCGATGGGGGCGGGCTTGTCCCGCAGAATCTTGTGCATCACCTCCAGGTCGGAATCGGCGGTGAAGGGCTTGGCACGGGTGGCGGCTTCATAAAGGATGGAGCCGAACGAAAAGATGTCGGAGCGGTGGTCGACGCTGCGCGCCTGGACCTGCTCCGGGGACATGTAAGCCACGGTTCCCATGACCGCCCCCTCGCGCGTCTGCTCCCGCGTCGTGGTCAGGGCGGTGGTGGGGTCCGTCGCGTTGTCGCGTCGCTCGGTGAGCTTCGCCAGCCCGAAATCGAGCACCTTGGCGTACCCGTCCCGGGAAATCATGATGTTTTCCGGCTTCAGGTCCCGGTGGATGATGCCTGCGGCATGGGCCTTGGCGAGGCCGTCGGCGGCCTGCGCAAGAAAGCGCAGCAGCGTCTTGAGATCGGTTTTCTCGCCATGGATCTTCTGCTTCAGCGTTTCGCCGCTGATCAGCTCCATGGCGATGAAATGGATGGGCTCCCCGGCGGAAGGCGCCGCATCCCCTGCATCGCCGTCGCGTACCTCGGCCTTGCCGATTTCGTAGATGGTCACGATGTGGGGGTGGCTCAGCGACGAGGCGGATTTGGCCTCCTGGATGAAGCGGCGGACGCGCTCTTCGCTCTTCACCAGCTCGGGAGGCAGGACCTTCAGGGCGACGGCGCGCTCCAGCGACTCGTCCTGGGCCATGTAGACCTCGCCCATCCCGCCGGCTCCCAGCGGGGAGATGATGCGGTAGTGGGAAAGGGTGCTTCCGGCCTGGAGGGAGCTGCTCATGTCCGCGTCACTCTACGCTGTGCCGGCAGGGGAGGCAACCCAAGGCGCGAGCCTGAACCCGGTCGTGTCCGGACTCGAATTCCCTGCCCATCTCATCATACGAGCCCGGCAGGCTCCGAGTTCCTTGAACGCAGGCTTCTCGTCCCCTGAAGGGGGAGGCGCCAGAAGTGGCTGCTGTTCCACGGGGGGGGGACTGGCGTAATATTAGGGCGTCCTGGGGGAATGCCGGCCTGGCGGACCGGTACTCGCATCAGGAGAGCTGGCGAGTCCATGGAAGGTGACACCTCTTCCATGGATTCGCGTCGAGTTGCCATCCATTCAAGATGAGGTGACAGTCGTGAGAAACAAAGCGCTGCGATTCGTTCTGTGTGTCGGAATAGGCATCACACTGCTTCCGGCGTTGGCCTGGGCTTCGGGCGGGTCCTCGCTTCCGCCACCCTCGTTTCCCGCCCCTTCGGGCAGCAACCCGCCGGAGCCCCGGAAGTCTCCTGCAGAGGAGGCTGTGGAGCATTACAACTCGGGTAACCAGCACCGCGACAAGGCGCTGGGACTGCAGAAAGAGGCGATCCAGGCGGGCACCGAAAAGGACCGTGGAAAGTTGGAAAACAAGAGCCGCAAGGAATTCGAAAAGGCGATTAATGAATACCAGCAGGCGACGCAGCTGAACCCCAATTTCTACCAGGCGTTCAGCGATTTGGGATTTGCCCTCCGCAAGACCGGAGACTACACCGGGGCCCTGGAGGCCTACAATCGCGCACTGTCCCTGGCGGCTGCGTATGCCCCGGCCATCGAGTATCGTGCGGAGGCCTATCTGGCACTCGATCAGGTGGAAGACGCCAAGAAGGCCTATATGCAGCTTTTCCCGAGCGATCGATCGCACGCCGATGAGCTGCTCACGGCCATGAAAGGATGGGTCGAAAAGCGCCAGACCGATCCCGGCAAACTCACACCGGAAATGGTCCAGTCGTTTTCATCCTGGGTTCAGGAGCGCGAGGAGCTGGCCAAGCAGACCCCCAGTGTCTCCGAGCTCCGGACCCGGAAGTGGTAGGTCCTGCAAGCCATCTTCCCAAACTGACGCTCAGCGGCCGGCTGCCTTCGCGACTGGAGGGCGTGCCGCCACTGGGACGCGCAGCCGTGTCGAGCGGGAGGGCCGCTGCGCACCGGTGGGTGCTGGCGGCAGTGGGAATGCTCCTTACCTGTTGCGCGCCGGCGGCCCGATCCAACTCGCCTCCGGAGCGCACCCTCACGCTGCTTCCTCCCTCTTCCCCCGGGTACGAATGGCGCCTACCTCTCGGATTTCCCGTTCCCCGGGTCCCCACCGACAATCCCATGACTCCCGCCAAGGTGGAGCTGGGCCGCCATCTCTTCTATGACCGGGCCCTGTCGGGCAACGGCACCTACTCCTGTGCGAGCTGCCACCGGCAGGAGCTGGCCTTCACCGACGGCCGGTCGCGCGCTCTGGGATCCACCGGCGAAGCCCATCCGCGCAGCGCCATGAGTCTGGCCAACGTCGCCTACTCCGCCACTCTGACCTGGGCCGATCCGGCGCTCACGCGGCTCGAGGAGCAGATGCTGACGCCGATGTTCAACCAGCAGCCGGTCGAGCTGGGTCTCGCCGGAAAGGAGGAGGCGTTGCTTCAGCGCCTCGTCTCGAACCCTCGTTACCCGCCGATGTTCGCCGCGGCGTTTCCCGATGATGCGGATCCAATCACTCTGCTCAATCTACGCCGGGCCATCGCCTCTTTCGAGCGGACCCTCCTCTCAGGCGACGCTCCCTACGACCGCCTGGTCTACCGGGGGGAATCGCAGGCCCTCTCGGAATCGGCGCGGCGCGGCATGAGGCTGTTTTTCTCCGACCGCCTCAACTGCTCGCGCTGCCATGGAGGGTTTACCTTTTCGGGGCCGATTGCTTTCGTTGGGCTGGAGCCGCTCGCGCCGACCTTTCACAACACCGGTCTCTACAATCTTGGGAGCACCGGGCGCTATCCCGAGGACAACACCGGTTTGTTCGGATTCACCGGAAAAGATGAGGACATGGGGCGCTTCCGGGCGCCCACGTTGAGGAATGTCGAGCTGACGGCGCCCTACATGCACGACGGGAGCATCGCGACGCTGGACGAAGTCCTGGCGCACTACGCGGCCGGGGGGCGAACCCTCACCGAGGGCCCCGTCGTGGGGGTGGGCAGGAACAATCCCCACAAGAGCGATCTGATCCGGGGATTCGACCTGGATGAGCAGCAGAAGAGCGATCTGATCGAGTTCCTGAAGAGCCTGACCGATCGGAGCTTCGTCACCGATCCTCGCTTCAGCGATCCCGGCTCTACCGCGACACTGCATCAGCCTTGATGTAGACTCTCGTCCGCTCCTGTCTCGAATGGAACCATAAGCCCGCAGGGATTCGCCGGATATCAAGAAACTCGTATTGGTTCATGGGTGCGGCTGAAACCCTGCGCACCAACTTTTCGGATAGTTGGGTGATCGGGGCTGACGGAGATCTCCATGAAGCCAGGGTTTGCGATCTCATGAGCCAAGAGTCGTAGGCGAGGCCGAGATGCAGAGCTGTGCCTCCTGTTCCAATCAGGTTCCCGCCGGCAGCCGCTTCTGCCCCAGATGCGGCTCGTCGGTCTCCCCAACCTCCGAATTGCCCACCGAAATGCACCATGCCGGCCGCTCCGGCTCTTCATCTTCGGGATCGCTGGATGAAGGTCGGTTCACCGCCGGGACCATCCTGGCCGGAAGGTACCGGATCATCGGGCTGCTCGGCCGGGGTGGCATGGGGGAGGTCTACCGGGCCGATGACCTGACCCTCAGCCAGCCGGTGGCGCTCAAGTTTCTGCCTGAGCAGCTGGCGAAGGATGCCGTGAGACTCTCACGTTTCCTCACAGAGGTGCGCATTGCCCGAGGTATTTCCCATCCCAATGTCTGCCGCGTCTACGACATCGGCGAGGTGGACGGCCAGCGCTTCCTGTCCATGGAATTCGTTGACGGTGAGGATCTCTCCTCGCTGCTGCGGCGCATCGGGCGCTTTTCCACCGACAAGGCGACGGAGATCGCGCGGCAGATCTGCGCCGGGCTGGCGGCGGCCCATGACAAGGGAGTCGTCCACCGGGATTTGAAGCCCGCCAACGTGATGATCGATGGCCAGGGCAAGGTGCGGATCACTGATTTCGGACTGGCGGGCATCGCGGCCGACATGAAAGAAGGGGACGTGAGGGTGGGCACGCCCGCTTACATGGCGCCCGAGCAGCTCGCCGGTAAGGAGGTCACGCCGCGCAGCGATCTTTATGCGCTGGGGCTGGTACTTTATGAAATGTACACGGGGAAGCCGCCCTTCAAGCGCGGCGGCAGCATCGCTGAGCTGATCCGCGACCGGGAGGAAAGCACTCCCGCCAGCCCCAGCAGCCATGTGGCCGACCTCGACCCGGCCATCGAACGGGCCATCCTGCGCTGCCTCGAGAAGGATCCACGCCAGCGCCCCGCCACCCCTCTGGCCGTGGCGGCGTCGCTTCCCGGGGGCGATCCCCTGGCGGCGGCATTGGCAGCGGGCGAAACCCCTGCGCCTGAGGTCGTGGCGGCCGCGGGCGAGGAGGGGGGACTCACACCAAGGGTGGCCTGGGCTTGTCTTGCCGCGACCCTGCTCTGTCTGGCCATCGCCTTGGTCCTGGGGCCTCGCCACCGGCTTCCGGATCGCGTGACGCTGGATAAGTCTCCGGCGGTGCTCCAGGATCGGGCCCAGGATTTGTTGCGCAAAATCGGCCTCCACTCTCCTGCCGCGGACACGGTCAGGGGATTCGATGCCGACAAAGATTACTTGAAGTACGTCAAGGAACACGACCAATCCCTCAACCGCTGGGATCATCTTCGCCGCGATCGTCCGGCGGCTCTCTATTTTTGGTACCGCCAGAGCCCTCAGCCGATGATCGGCTATCCGGGGTTGACGCGGGTCACGATGACCAAACCTCCCCAGGACGTGTCGGGCATGGCGACCGTGGTGCTGGATCCGCAAGGCCGGCTGCTGCGCCTGGAGATTGTTCCGCCGCAGACGGAAGAGGCCTCAAGCGCCGCCTCGCCGCCCGACTGGACCGTGCTTTTCGCGGAAGCGGGGCTGGACCCGAAGGATTTCACGCCCGTTTCTTCCACCTGGACTCCGCCCATGTACGCCGATGCTCGCTCGGCCTGGGAAGGGGAATTCCCGGAAGCGCCAGATCGCAAGATGCGCATCGAGGCAGCAGGTTTTCAGGGGCGGCCGGTCTTTTTCAGGATCCTGGGGCCCTGGGCGCGGCCGGAGCGGATGAAACCTCAGCAGCTCACAACCGGGCAGAAATTCGCCCAGAATTTTTTCATTGCGCTGGTTCTCACCGCCCTTGCGGGGGCGCTCGTCATCGCGCGGCGAAACCTGAAGCTCGGGAAGGGCGACAAGGCTGGGGCAGTCAAGATCGCCGGGGCCTTTGTCGTGGTGCACCTCATCGTCTGGATCGTCTTTGCCCATCACGTCGGTACCTTGCTGGATGAGTGGAGGATTTTCTATCTGGACAGCGGCTATACGCTTTTCTGGGCGGCCCTCCTCTGGGTGCTCTACATCGCCCTCGAGCCGTTCGTGCGCCGCCGCTGGCCGGAGACCTTGATTTCATGGACGCGGATCCTCTCCGGCCGATTCCGGGATCCCCGAGTCGGACGCGACATCCTGGTGGGGGGACTTGCCGCTATGGGCTTCATGGCCCTGGTGAGCGTGGCAGACCTGGAATCCTGGCTGCGTTATCCCCCCTCCATCCCCGATCCCGTTGGAGTCGAGGCGCTTACGGATTTGAAGTTCTTATTGGGAGTCCTCCTGGATACTCCCATCCATGCCGTGTTCGCTGGCATGCTGGGAGTCTTCGTCATGCTGATGCTGCGCATCCTGCTTCGCAGACAGTATCTGGCCGCGGCTGCCTTTGTCTTGATCGCTTCTGTACCCCCTACGGCAAGCTCGGACTATCCGCTTCTGAGCCTTCCCTTCAATATTATCTTCAGCGTCGGCATCGTCTTTCTCCTTCTCCGTTTCGGCCTGCTCGCCGGAATCTCGGCGTTGACCTTTCTAGCCTATTTCACCATCGTGACCACGACCCATTTCTCTTCCTGGAGCTCCGCCTCGACCCTGGTGGCGATGGTGGGAATCCTGGGATGGACGCTCTACGGCTTCCTCGTCTCCCTGGGCGGGCGGCCCATGTTCGGCTCCGGCCTCCTGGACGAGGGGAGTTGAGATGGGAGAGCAAAAATCAAACGCCGCGTCGGCGGCGCAAGCCGTGACGCGGCGTTTGAGAGGCGGACCGACCGGGAAGTCTAGTGACTGCGAATTTTCTGAATGTTCCCCAGGATCTCGTCGATCTTGCTGATGTCCTCCGAAGCGATGGTCTTGCCTTTCAGCTCCTGCAATTCCTTCTCGATCTGATCCAGCTCCTGCAGCGCAGCCTGGGCATCGGCGCTGGTGTCCAGTCCGGAGACGCCCGCGGCCTTCTCCGCCTGATTGAGCTGGTGCGTGGCGGCGACGAACCGCTCGTGCAGGCGGTTGAAAGCCCGCGCCTCGGCGGAGAGGGGAGTGGTGGGGATCAGGGTGATTTCGCCGGTGGCCACGAAGTTGAACGCCACCAGGGCCACCACGGCGAGAACGACTCCGAGGATGATCTTCTTGGCCATGCTGTCTCCCGTTGGAAATCCTTGTTTCGATTCCTCGCGGGAAACGTAGGGCCGGAATTCCCCCTCTGGCAAGCCGATGACGAAATCGTTACCGATTTCGCCCTATCCTCATTAATAGCCTCACGCACCCCCCACCGTTGCGGCGCTCAACTCACTCCCCCAGCACCTTCACCAGGACGCGCTTCCTCCTCCCTCCGTCGAACTCGCCGTAGAAAATCTGCTCCCACGGCCCGAAGTCGAGGGCTCCCCGGGTGATCGCGACCACCACCTCGCGTCCCATAATCTGGCGCTTCAGATGGGCGTCAGCGTTATCCTCACCCGTCTCGTTGTGCCGATAGGCGCTCACCGGCTCGTGGGGCGCCAGCCGCTCCAGCCATTCCTCGTAGTCCCGGTGAAGCCCATGCTCGTCATCGTTGATGAACACCGATGCGGTGATGTGCATGGCGTTCACCAGCACCAGTCCCTCCGCCACCCCGCTTTCGATGACGGCTCGCTGGACCTGCTCGGTGATGTTCACGAAGCTCCGCCGCCCCGGGAGGTTGAACCACAATTCCTTGCGGTAGCTCTTCATGCGGCATGTCCCCAGTCACGTTCGAGTACGTAGGGTCCGGCGCCGGTTGCGCCGGGCGCCTCGCGGAGCTACTTCACCGGAACCAGGGGGCGCGGCAGAATCTTCGGTGCGGGGGCCAGGGTGCGCGGATCGCTGGCGATCTTCGCCATCATGTCCTTGATGGCGTAATCGATCTGCACGTCCTGCCCATTGATGAGCCCGTCGGGTCCCAGGTCCAGCTCTACGTCCGGATCCACTCCGTGCCCCTCGATCATCCAGGCCTTGCCGCGCGGGTCCCAGCCGCCGAATTCAGGCTGAGTCGTGACGCCGCCATCCCGGAAGACCTTGTCCCCCCGAATTCCGACCCATCCCCCCCAGGTGCGGGTGCCGATCACCGGGCCCATCTTGAAGTCCTTGAACTCCAGCGCAAGAGTCTCGCAATCGCTGCCCCCCTGTCGATTGATCAAGACCGACATGTAGCGATCCGAGGCGCGATCGGGGGTGGTGCCCACATTGCCATGACGCGTGCCGCCGATGGCGAAGAGCTTGCGGTCCAGGTGGGCGACGATCATGGGAGCCACGAACCCTCCATGGTTCCACCGGTCGTCGATGATCAGCCCGGGGCGGTTCCACTGGGGAGGGAAGTCGCGTGAAAACTGCCGCAGCCCCAGCCCGCCCATGTCATAGAGGTGGATGTAGCCGATCTGTCCGTGGCTCGCCTTGTCCACGTAGGCGCGCCTCTCGCGCACCCAGGTGGCGTAGCGGATCGGCGTGTCGTTGCCGACCGGCTTCACCACGATGCGCCGGGCGCCGGCGAGCTTGGGCTCGTCATTGATGGAGAGCTCCACCTCCCTCCCGGCGCGATTGGCCAGGCGGCGCAGGTAGTCCTCGCCTTTGACCAGCGGCTTGCCGTCGATGGCCACCAGCCACAATCCTGGCGTGACTTTCAGGTCGGGCCGGGCCAGCGGGGAGGAGGTGTCGAGCGTCGGATAATCGCCGCTGTAGATCTTCTTGATCTGCCAGAAGCCGGTGGCCGGATCGTAGGCCAGGTCCGCACCCAGCAGGCCCGTTCCCACCGACTTGCCGCGGCGCAGGTCGCCTGGCGAGTGGTAGGCGTGTCCCACGCTCAGCTCTCCCAGCATCTCACCCAGGAGATCTTCCAGGTCGTCGCGGGACGCCATCCGGTCGGCCAGCGGGCCATACTGATTCCACACAGCATTCCAGTCCACGCCGTGCATGTTGGAGTCGTAGAAGAAGTCGCGCTGCAGCCGCCAGCCCTCGTGCAACATCTGCTGCCATTCCTGCCGCGGGTTGATCCGGATGGTCCAGCCGCTCAGGTCGATGCGGTTGTCGTCGGCCCCTTCTCCCTTGGGGACGCTGGTCGCGCCGGCCTCCACCCGGAAGAATCCAGCCTGGGTGCGATAAACCAGGACCTTCCCGTCTCCGGAGACGTCGTAGCCGCGGACGCCGGAAGTGAGCGTGGACAGTTTTTCCTTTTCGATGTCGTACGTGAGGAGATCGCCGCCGGGATTATCCTCGTCATCATCGGAGCCCGGGGGCATCATCCCCCGCGGCGGAATGCTGAGCCAGTGGAGCTTGCCCTCCACTCCCTTCAGGCCGTAGTACGCCCCGGGCTCCACCGGGACCAGGACGATGCGGTCGGCGAGACCCTCGAAGTCGATCTTGATCGGCTCGATTTTTTCTTCCTTGGCTTTCTTGTTCTTGGAGTCTTTCGAATCCTTGTCGTCCTTGCCTTCCTTGTCCTTGTCGTCCTTCTCCTCGTCCTTCTCCTCGTCCTTCTTCTTCTCATCGCTCTTAGGGTCCTGATCGCTGCGCGGCGCGAAGGGAAGCGTTCCAGTGGCCTGCAGCGCCACCACCACCGGAAGGGTGGATTTCTGGACCACCCAGCGAGCCTCGAAGCGGTCCAGGAAGGGATTGATGTACCGGTCGCCCAGGTAGTAGAGATACTTCCCCTTGGGATCCCAGGTGGGAGAGTAAGCATTGAACATGGGATCGCTGGCGGGCGTCACCTTCTTCGATTGGGAGTCCCAGACCCGGACCTGGCTGAATTGGTTGTCCATGAGGGCGTCGTAGGTCAGATAGCGACTGTCCGGGGACCACTCGTAGGTATTGATCTCGAACTTGCCGCGATCCACCTCGACCACGTCGCCGCTGGCCGCGTCGGCCACCAGCAGCTGGTATTTCTCGTCCCCAAACGCGAGCTTCTTGCCGTCCGGAGACCAGATCGGCGGGAAGTACCAGCCGGGCGCGGTACGGCCCAACGCCTTGGGAGGAGCGCTGTTGTCGGCGGAGTAAAGGAAGAGCTGCTCCTCCCCTTTGACCTCGGTCCAGGCAGCCAGCGATTTCCCGTCGGGGGAAAAAGCCGGGAACTTCGTCCGATCCAGGCTGTTCTCGGTGATCCGCCGGATCAGCCCCTTCTTCTTGGTGCGCGTGACGAAGACATCTCCCCGGGTCTCCAGAACGATGCGCTCGCCGTCCCGCGACAGGCCCCAGTAATTGAGCGACGTCATGGGGTCCACGAAGCGCTCCCTTACCTGGAGCCGATCGCTCGGAAGCTGCAGGCTGACAGGCTCGCTCTTTCCCGAGCTCAGATCGTAAGTCCACAGATCCATCTTGTGCTGGAAGACGATCTTGCCGCCGCCCATGGAGGGCCAGCGCACGTCATAGTCCTGGAAATTCGTGAGCCGCTTGACGTCGCTGCCGTCCGGATTCATGGAAGCCAGGTTGGGGCGGCCCCAGCGATCGCTGACGAAATAAATGCGGCCGTCGCCGGCCCACATGGGAAAGGCATCCTTTCCGTCGTACTTGGTCACTTCCGTGAAGGCCAACGGCTGCAGCGTGCCTACGTAGATCTGCTCCGCCTCCCCTCCCTTGTAGCGTTTCCAGTTGTGGAATTCGAGGCCGATTTTCTGTATCGCGAGGCGCTTGCCCTTCGGCTCGAAGCTGATCCAGGCGGCCGGCTCCAGCGGGATCAGCTTGGGAATGCCCCCCTCCCGGGGAATGGTGTAGACGCGATAGTCGTTATGGGGGGTGTCCCGGCGGCTGCGAAACAACACTTCGCCTTCCGCGGTCCACCCCAGAGCCTGGTCGGGAAGCGGATGATAGGTGATCCTCTGCGGCTCGCCTCCGGAGGAGGACATCACATAGACGTCGTCGTTTCCTTCGTATTGGGCGGTGAAGGCTATCCATTTTCCATCGGGGGAGACGCGCGGGAACTTCTCCTCCCCTTCATAGGCCGTCAGCCGCATCGCCGTTCCTCCGGCCGCGGGTACCTTCCACAGATCTCCTTCGGAGGCGAACACGATGGTACCGCCGCCGATGCTCGGGTAGCGGTAAAACCCGTCGGGGGGAGTGTCGGCAGCAGGGGCTGCGGTGATTGGCACGAGCGTGGGAATGGCAAGCATCAACGCAATGGCCCACAACCGGGTTTTCGGCTTCACGACGGTCTCCTGAGGTTGGGAATGGCGCATTTCAAACGGTTCGCCGGGCAGGGGGTTGGATAGGAGAAGCCCAGCGCTCACCGCGGCTCTTCATACGAGAATCGGGGGCGGGGGGTTTCCTATATCGGGCGATGGGAGGGCCTGGAGCTCAGGTCACCTCCTCCAGGAAGTCGAGCGCCGCCTGGCCGGCCCAGAATCGAGGCTCGTTCGACTGCCAGTAGCCGACATGCCCTCCACTCACCGGCAGGAGCAGGCGGAGCTTCGGGGAGCCTGAGGCTCGGATCGTGTCGAACATGTCGGCCGGAACGAAGGGGTCGTTCCGGGAGGAAAGGATGAGGGTCGGCACGTGCAGCGCGTCCAGGTGCGGGCAGGAGCTGGATATCTGATAGTAATGCTCAGCCGAGGAATAACCGCCATCGGGCGCGGTGTAGAGGGTGTCGAACCGCCGGACCGACCGGATGAGTCGTGCCTTGGGAACGGGCCCCAAGATAGGCCTGTTCCTGCCGATGCGGCGCAGCAGCCGGCACAGCTTCCACGTGAAATAAGCCTGATAGACGGCATTGCGCGGCTCTTCGAGGCTGTGCACGCAGGCCTCCAGATCCACCGGAGGGTTGATTCCGATCACGGCGTCGGCCCGGCAGTCCGCCCCCGCAAGGGCGGCGTAGCGCAGGACCAGGTTGCCACCCAGTGAGAAGCCCACCAGGCCGAAGGGGCGCGGGAGCTCTGCCGATTCCAGCGCCTCCAGCACCCGCCCCGCATCCTCGGACTGCCCGGCGTTGTAAAGAGTCCGGGCCAGGGCTTCAGTCCCGCCGCAATTGCGCAGGTTGACCCGCACTGCCGCCCAGCCCCGCTGGAGCGCCATTCGTGCGGTTCGCCTGAGGTATCCGGATTCGGCGCTCCCCCCCAGGCCATGGATGAGGACTGCCGTCCCGCGGACCCGGCCCGGGGGCCTAGAGATGAGGATGCGGATTCGCGAGCCAGGCGCCACCTCCACCAGGCGCGGCTCCGGCTCGGCACCCAGCGATGGGCCAGGAAGCAAGGTTGGGAGAATCGTCTGCAGATGCTTTCCTGGCAGCCATAGGGCCGGCCGGAAGCCGTTTGCGACGCGGCTGATGGCGGTCAGATCGTCCCCCGGAAATGAGCGGCCCGCGCGAAAAACGACCTGAAGGATAGCAGATTCCCCGCCAATCCCTGGAACTTCCCCGACGGGGGTTCCGTTAAGTGGGCATACGGCCTGATGGAGGAGGGGTCATTCTATGAAGAAATTAATGGCAGTCGCGGGAATTCTGGTCATGGCGGTGGGCTCGCTGCTGGCGGCGCCGGCGTCGAAATCCACTTCCAAGTCGTCTTCGGATAAGTGGTTGCACGTGCGGGTGGAAGATGGAACAGGAGAGGACGTCGAGCGCGTCCACGTGAACGTCCCGCTGTCGCTGGCCGAGGCGGTCATCCCGGCCATCAACGTGGAAAACTTCAGGAACGGCAAAGTGCACGTGGATATGGACGGCGGAGCGAATCATCTGCAGGACGTGGACTTTCGCAAGATTCTCACGGCGCTGCGCGACACCAAGGACGGGAACTTCGTGACCGTGGAAGGCTCCAAGGACAACGTCCAGGTGGCCAAGCAGGGAGGTTACCTCGTGGCCAAGATACGGGAAGGGAAAGAGGGCGGCACCCGGGTGGACGCCAAGATTCCTTTCCAGGTGGTGGAGGCTCTGCTCTCCGGAAACGATAACGAGCTGAACATCGCGGCGGCCGTGCGGGCCCTGGGAGAGCACGGTGACGGGGTGCTGGTCACCGTGGATGACGAGAAGAGCAAAGTCCGGATCTGGGTCGATTCCAAGAACGAGTCGGAGTAGCGAGGCGATCATGCTGAACCTCTTGCGGAGCGATCGCGGCTTTTCGGTTCCCGGCGGCATGCTGGCCGCCGCGGGGGTCGGGGCTCTCCTGACGGGTAGCTACCTTTACAGCCAGGGGCTGATCCGGGTTTCGGTGCATGAAAAGCGGGAGGGGGGAGAACACATCCGCCTGGTGGTCCCGGGGGCCATCGTCCCACTGGCGCTGGCCTTCGTGCCGGCGAAGGAAATCGGGCGGCACATGCCGGCCGAGGCCCGGCAGCACCTCCCCGTGGTCGAAGCGGCTCTCGGTGAGCTCCAGCGCTTGCCCGATTGCACGCTGGTCCAGGTGGATGGTCCCGGCGAGCATGTTCGCATCCGGGTCCAGGACCATCAGATCATCGTGGACGTGGACGACCATGAGGACGAAGTTCATGTCACGCTGCCCTTGAGCTCCCTGAACTCGGTGATGGCCAAGGTCGGGCGCGCGGCGGAGTTTGCCACCTCGGAGAAGGCTTGCGATCGCGATGTCTCCGGGACCTGGAGGCTCTCAGGCCATCACGGCGGCGGCCATCACGATGAAGACCACGGCGTGAAGTGGGAAGAGGACGAGGACAAGACGGAGTCTTCCGAGAACTCCGCCGAGGCCCTCTGAGGCACCGCCTGGCGCTCCAGGCCTCAGCCTTGTTGCTTCAGTATCCCGGTGATTGCTTTTCGGGCGTCATCCAGATTGACCGTGTGATCCGGCTGCTTGAACAGCACCTTGCCGTCAGCCGAGCGGATCACCAGCCCGTGACTCTTGAATCCCAGCTCCTGAATGGCCTGCTTCGCCTCGGGTGTGGTGGCGTCGACGTTGTTCGCTTTCACCTGCCCCGGGAACTCTCCCTCGAGCCCGCTCACGGCGGGTTTGAGCTTGGCGCACACCATTCAACCGGGGAGAAAGTAGTAGGTGACCTGCAACTCCCCCTTGGCGGGTGCCGTCTGCGTTTGCTGGGCGAACGGCAGGCCGAGCAGCAAGCCCAGCGCAACCACCACAGCGCCCGAAATCTTCACGACCTTTCTTTCCATCATCCACCTCCCATGAAAGTTGAATCGCTCAGGCATCCAGAGCTACAGCGTCGCCTTCGTCAGGGTCTTGACGTATTCGTAGAGCGGCATTCCGAAAAAATCGCCCACCTTTCCGGATGGCCGGAACCCGTTCTTTTCATAAAAGGAGACGGCCCTCTTCAGCGGCAGGGTCGTGTTGAGGCTGATGCGCACGCAATCTCCAAGGCGCAGCTCGGATTCTACCGCCTCGAGCAGCCGCTGAGCGATGCCGCTCCCCTGGTGCTTCGGGGAAACGGCCATGCCGCGGAGGTGGGCTTCTTCCGCATCGACCCACTGGTAGCCCACCGTCCCCACGATTTCACCCGTCTGAGTGACCGCCACGAACAAACGCATCTCCGTGAGGCGCTGCAGCAGAGCCGGTGCCGAGGGAGCCGTGTCCCTGAAAGCTTCGACGGTGTACTCGCCGCGAAAGGCCTGGAACGCCGAATCGAGGCAAGCGGCGAGACCTTCGGCGTCCTGGGTCGTCGCCCGGCGAATGAGATAGTGAGTCACGCCTGCCTTTCGGCTCAATGTACCGCCTTTTCGGCCCTTCAAGCTCAGAAATCATGCCGGGGCCGTACTCCAGCCCCGGTCAGCGCAGGCGCTTCTGCAGTAGAAAGTCGAAATACAGCCAAATCACGCGGGAGGTGCGGAACAGCAGGGGAGCCAGCGGGAGGAAGATGAGAAGCGCAGCTCCGAAAGCCAGCAGCTCCGACTGCTTTCCGAACAGGCACAGGGCAGCCAGTACCAGCAGCGCATAGGCGGGGACCCCGAGAAAGTAGCTGAAATACATGGCGCCCACGAAGTAGCCGGGTTCTTTCTCGAAGACGACGCCGCACGAGGGGCAGGCTGGGTGCATGGCCAGAGCGGCGCGGAAGATCCGGCCGCGCCGGCACCAGGGACATCGGCCCGACATGAGATCAGTCAGCAACACTGGCTCCCTCCCATCGATCTGAAGCCTAGCACACCCCATTTTCGAGGGGGACCGCAGGGCAGGGCTCGACCCGGCAACGGCTCCGGCTCGAGGGGTGGTGCTGAGCCGGCGCCACGATGCTGTTGCGGTCTTCCAGCCGGGCACACTAGAATGACGCCATCCCGGGTTCAGGAGGTCGGATGCCAGACGAGCAGGCTTTCCCCCAATGCAATTTCGACAGAGAGAATCTGATTCTTCAGTTCCAGAGCACCATCCCCGCGGACGTGAAGGAAATCTCTCCTGTGGCGGATGGGGTCATGGCCATCGTGAAGCAGATGGGCTGCGCGGCGGGAAGGGAGTTCGAGGTGGAGACCGCCCTACGGGAAGCCCTGGCGAACGCCATCGTGCACGGCGCCAAGAAGGATCCCCAAAAGAAGATTCAATTCTGCGTCAGCTGTGATGAGGCCCGAGGCATGCTCATCGTGGTGCGCGATCCTGGCGAGGGATTCAATCCGGCCGACATTCCCACTCCCGTGCTCGGACAGGAGCTCTTTTCAACCCATGGGCGGGGGATTTACCTGATCAATCAGCTGGTGGACGAGGTCCGCTTCGAAAGAGGCGGCACCGAGATCCACATGGTGGTGCGATGAACCGAGACATCTTTGAGGATCTGTCCGTGCAAACGGAAGGAGGGACAGGACGATGAGTGATATCAAGGAACGCGGCTACGCCCAACCGGAAGTTCTGGTGTCCACCGACTGGGTGGCTCAGCATCTCAGCGATCCCAAGGTGCGAGTCATCGAATCCAACGAAGATCCACTGCTCTACCCCGCCCGACACCTCGCCGGGGCCGTGGAAGTGGACTGGACCAAGGATCTCAACGATCAGCTGCGCCGGGACTACCTGGGCAAGGCGGGATTCGAGACCCTCATGAGCCGCATCGGCTGCACCCGGGACACCACGGTGGTGTTTTATGGAGACAAGAACAACTGGTGGGCCTGCTACGCCCTCTGGGTGTTTCACCTCTTCGGCCATACCGCGACCAAGGTGATGGATGGGGGAAGCCTGAAGTGGGAGAAGGAAGGGCGTCCCATGACCAAGGAGGTGCCGAAATACCCCTCCACCCAATACGTCGCGCCGGAGCGGGACGACAGCCGGATCCGGGTGTTCCGCGAGCAGGTGCAGGCTCATGTGAAGGGGAGCAAGCCGCTGGTGGACGTGCGCAGTCCGGAGGAGTACGCCGGGACGCGCCTGCACATGCCCGACTATCCCAACGAGGGAGCCCTGCGGGGCGGCCACATCCCCGGAGCCGCCAGCATTCCCTGGGGGCGCGCCATCAACCCCGACGATCACACCTTCAAGACGGCCCAGGAGCTGCGCGCCATCTACGAGAAAGAGAAGGGGCTCAAGAAGGACGATGACGTCGTCGTCTACTGCCGGATCGGCGAGCGCAGCAGCCACACCTGGTTTGTGCTTACTTACCTCCTGGGCTATCCCAAGGTACGGAACTACGACGGGAGCTGGACCGAGTGGGGCAACCTGGTGGGCGTCCCCATCGAGAAATAGCTCCTCACGGCGCGGCCATGGCGGCAATACCTGAAAAGCTGGCAAGGCTCCTGGAAATGTTCGCCGGGATCGACGACCGCAGCGAGCGGATCCAGCTCCTCATCGACATCGCCGAGCGTTTCAAGCGGGTCCTGGTTCCCGAGCGGCTCGCTACGCGGCCCTACCCCAAGGACAAGCTCGTACCAGGGTGCGAGTCCCAGGCCTACGTCTGGGCGGAAGAGCTTCCCGACAAGACGTTGAAATTCTATTTCGCGGTCGAGAACCCCCAGGGAATCTCCGCCATGGCCACCTCGGTCATCTTCGATGACACCCTCTCCGGCGCGCCGCCCGAGCAGATTCTCAGGGTGCCCAAGGACGTCATCTACGCGATTTTCGGGAACGAGCTGTCGATGGGTAAGAGCATGGGTCTCATGGGAATTCTCGCCATGGTGCAGAACTATGCCCGCCAGCAGATGGCGCGCACCGGCGATCCGGCCACGGAAGCCACTTGAGGCGGGCACCGTTCCGGGTTGTGCCCCGCTCCAGTCACTGTTCCGCAGAGGTCTTTAAACTACCCGGCAGGGGCGCCTCCAGCTCCAGCGGCCGGCCACTCACCGGGTGGGTGAGAAAGAGCCGATGGGAGTGCAGGAGGTATCCCCCTTCGCCCGGACCGACTTCGGCATCGGCTTTCGGCGCGCCCCCTGTCCCATAGAAGCGGTCGCCCGCCAGAGGATTCCCGCTGGCGGCCAGGTGGATTCTCACCTGATGCGGGCGCCCCGTGACGATTTCCACCTCCACCAGGCTTGCCTCGTCCCGTCGCTCGAGCACCTGCACGTGGCTGAGCGCCCGCTTTCCCCCCGGTACCGCAGCATGGGCTTTGAACGACACGCGCCGGTGCGGAACGCGGCCGATGGGCGAATCTACCGAATAGCGATCCCGCGCGGGCCGGCCTGAGATCAGGGCCCGGTAGAACTTCCGGACCGTTTCGCACCGCCAGGCGGAAGCGAGCGATCGCGCTGCCTCCTCGCTCCGGGCGCAGAGAACCACTCCCGTCGTGCCACGTCCGATGCGATGCACGGGGGAGGCCTCGGGGTAGTGGCGGCGGAGGATGGCCAGAAGCGTGTGATCCAGGTAGCCGCCACCCGGGAGGGTGGGAAGCCCGGCAGGCTTCAGCACCGCCAGCAGATGATCGTCCCGGAACAGGACGGCGAAGGAGAGGGGGGCGCTGGGCTCCTCCCAGGGCGGTCGAACCCAGACAAGGAGCTGTCCCGGCTGCACGACCCGGCGAGGCTCGGCAGGCCACCCGTCGAGCAGCACCCGCCCCTCCAGAATCCGATCCTCCCACGCCTCCAGCGGAGTGTGGGGGTAGCGCCAGGCGAGGTAGGAGGCGACGCTCCTCCCGGCACCCTCCGGGATGATCCGCTCGCGGTATTCATAACCCAGATTCACGGCACCCCCGGGAAGGGCAATTGTGTTGCAGTGGCTTTGAATGGGAATAGGAAACGCAGCGCCGACACTGCAGAGTATCCCTGCAAGTCGCGCTCCGTCAAGGGCCGCGCGCACCCTGGACGGCGCGTCCGGGAGCTACCGCTTTGATAGATGGTCGAGATGGGTTAGATTAGGCGCATCCGCAACGATGGAGGAGCCAAGATGAGAAAAAGATGGATCCTAGCCGGTGGGCTGCCCTTCGCGATGGCCGCGGTCATGGCTATCGCCGATCAGAGTGGTGCCAAACAGGCAGCGCCGCAGTCCCAGCCCATGCCCGGTGGCAAGGCCAGCGCCGTGATCGAGGGTCGCAGCGGCAGCAAGCTGACCGGCAGCGCCGAGTTCATGATGCATGGGGGAATGATGATGGTGACCGTGACCGTCAAGGACGCCGCTCCGGGAGTTCACGCGGTGCACATCCACGAGAAGGGGGACTGCAGCGCGCCGGACGCCACTTCGGCGGGTGGTCACTTCAATCCGGGAGGCCATCAGCACGGCGCTCCCGATGGAAAGGAGCACCATGCCGGGGACCTGGGAAACATGACCGTCGAAGCCGATGGCACCGGCTCGATCATGGTGCACAGCGGCGATCTTTCCCTGGAGGGACCCAACTCCGTGATTGGACATTCGATCATCATTCATGAGAAGTCGGACGACTTTGTCACCCAGCCCACCGGAAATGCCGGAGGCCGGATCGGCTGTGGAGTGATCAAATAAGCATCCCGAAACAACGCGTGGCGAAGAAAGGCCGGACGGACAGCAGCATCTGCCCATCCGGCCTTTCCTGTTAGGTAGAAGCGATGGGAGGGTGCTCTTGAAGTCGGCTCCGGCGCTCGCGGACCTGAGACAGTTCCTCGACCTGCTCCGCCGGGAAGGGCAGCTGGTGGAGATCGCGGCGGAGGTCGACCCGCGCCTGGAAGCGGCGGAGATCCATCGGCGAGTGATCGCCGCGGGCGGGCCGGCGCTGCTGTTTCGCCGGATCCGTGGGGCCGAATTCCCCGCGGTCACCAACCTCTTCGGCACGGCGCATCGCGTCGAGCTGGCGTTTGGCAAGCGCCCCAAGGAACTGCTGGCGCGCGCCGCCAGGCTTCCCGAGACGCTGCTTCCGCCCACCGCCAGCAAGCTCTGGGAGCACCGTGACCTATTCGGCGTCCTGTCCAGGCTGGGACTGCGGCGCTCCCGCACCGCCCCGGTAATGTCTCACGTCGAGCGCTCCCCGCGCCTCTCCCGGCTTCCGATCCTCACCACCTGGCCGAAGGACGGCGGAGCGTTCATCACTCTGGGTCAGGTGTACACCGAGCACCCCGACGGGAAGGGGCATAACCTGGGACTGTACCGGCTTCAGGTATACGACGACGCGACCACCGGGATGCATTGGCAGATCGGCAAGGGGGGCGGCTTTCACTACGCCCGGGCCGAAGCGACCGGAAAGCCGCTTCCGGCGGCCGTCTTCCTGGGCGGCCCGCCGGCCCTGATCCTTTCCGCCGTGGCGCCGCTTCCGGAAAACGTCGGGGAGCTGCTGCTGGCCTCGCTGCTGATGGGAGAGAAGCTGTCGGTGGTGGAGACGGATCTCTCGCCCCTGCACCTGGCAGGCGGCGCGGAATTCGCCCTGGTCGGCAGCGTGCCCCCCGCGGAGCGCCGGCTGGAAGGGCCGTTCGGAGATCATTATGGATACTATTCGCTGATTCACGAGTACCCGGTCTTTCACCTGGAAGCGCTGGCCCACCGCGACCATCCCATCTACCCCGCCACGGTGGTCGGCAAGCCGCGCCAGGAGGATTTCTTCCTGGGCGATTTCCTTCAGGAGCTCCTCTCCCCGCTCTTCCCCGTGGTCATGCCTGCGGTGAGCGATCTCTGGTCGTATGGGGAGACCGGGTACCACTCGCTGTCGGCGGCCGTAGTCCGGCAGCGCTACAAGAGAGAGGCGCTGGCCTCGGCCTTCCGCATCCTGGGCGAGGGGCAGCTCTCCCTCACCAAGTTTCTGCTGGTGCTGGATCGCCCCTGCGACCTGAAGGACTTCCGCAGCGTCCTGATCGAAGTTCTGAGGCGCTGCGATTTCCGCACGGATCTCTACATCTTTGGCAACCTTTCCATGGACAGCCTGGACTACGCCGGACCCCGCATCAACGAGGGGAGTAAGGGGGTCCTGCTGGGAGTGGGGGACCCGGTCCGCGATCTGCCCGCGGAGCTGCCGGGGACTTTGCCGCCGGGAGTTCAAGCGGCCCGGGTCTTCTGTCCGGGATGTCTGGTGTTGCAGGCCCCGCCCTTTCCCAAAGGAATCGCTCCCGGCCAGCCCGCTCCTGACGTGGAGCCGCTGCTGGCCCACCCGGCGCTCGCGCCATGGCCCCTGGTGGTGTTGACCGACGATGCCGAAAGGGCGAGCCGGAGCGTGTTCAATTTCCTGTGGACGACCTTCACCCGCTTCGAGCCCGCGGCGGATCTCCACGGCCGCCAAGTGATGCTGGTGCGCAACCACCCGACTTTCACCCCTCCCGTGGCCCTCGACGCCAGAATCAAACCCTCCTACCCCGAAGAGCTGTTCTGCGATCCCGACACCGCCCGGACGGTGCAAAACCGCTGGAAGGAATATTTTCCTGGAGGGGGAGTGGAGATGGGCGATTCCGATCGTGCCAGCCTGGACTGAGCGGAGCCGATTCTACTTCGACTCGAAATTGATGATGCCATCCCAGCCGGAGCCGGGCGGATTCTTCTCGAAGTCCGCGCAGAGGTTCAGATAGAGCTCCGAGGGGCCATCCTTTCCGCCGCTCAGGGAGAGCACCTCGCGAAATCCCTGCGCCGCCTGCAAAAATCGCCCCTGGCAGAACTCCACACGAGCCTGGGTGAAGCGCGACAGGACCGCTTCGCTCATGGGGGGATCCTCGCTCTGCAGCCCCAGCAGCTCGAAGATTTCCACCGGTTCGCTGCGGCCCACCACCCGGGCGCGTCCCAGCGGCCGCACGGCAAAGCGGCCATCGGTCAATGCCAGCGTCTCGCCGCTGACCAGCGCCAGGGTTCCAAAGGCCTTGTTCAGCCCTTCCAGCCGCGAGGCGAGGTTCACGGCGTCACCAATCGCGGTGTAGTCGAAGCGCTGCGACGAGCCGAGGTTTCCCACCAGCATCGCTCCCGTGTGGACACCGATCCGGGTGATGAGCTTTCCGACCGGATCGGCGTCGTCCCCCGACACCCGCTGCTGGCGGGCCATGGCCAGGGCGGCGCGGCAGGCCTGGGTGGCATGATCCTCCATGCGCAGCGGCGCCCCCCAGATGGCGAACACCGCATCTCCGATGTATTTGATGAGAGTTCCGCCCGCCTCGAAGATGTGTCCGGTCACCTCCGAGAAGTAGCGGTTCAACAGCGAAGCCGTTTCCGGGGCCGACAGTCCCTCCGCCAGCGGCGTGAAGCCCTTGATGTCGGTGAACAGCGCGGTGGCCACCACTTCCTCACCCCCCAGGTTGAGCGAGTCGGGGTCGGCGGCAATCCGCTTGATCATGTCGGGAGAAAGGTAGAAGGAGAAGGCCCGTTTGATGCGCTCGCGCTCCCGCACTGTGGTCAGGTAGTACCACACCAGACTGAGGACGTAGGTGGCTGGAAGCTGCAGCACCGAGGGGATGACGACGGGAACCCAGGTGTGGCCGGAAGTGAAAGCCAGATAGCCCGCCCCCAGCGGCAGCAGCTCCAGTGCCAGAAAAGCCACTCCGCCCCACAAGGGGCGCAGCCCCACGAAGGCGAGCGAGGCCGCCAGGGGAAACAGCAGGAGCAGGGCCGCTTCGGCGGCGGGAGGGAGCAGATCGATGCGCCGCCCTTCCAGAAGATTCCCGGCCAGGGTGGCGTGAATCTCCACGCCATAGGTGGGTTCGCCGCTGGCGCCGCGAAACGGCGTCGGGAAGGCATCCTTCGGGGCGATCCCGGGGGCGGAGGGCTGGGAGAGGCCCACGAAAACCACTTTGTCGCGGAAGTAACCGGGCCGCAGGTACTGCCCGGGGTCAAGGGCTTGATAGAGGGACACGGTGGGAATGGTCCGGGGAGGTCCGTAGTAGACGATGAGCCGCTCGGAAGTGTCCTTCCGGAAGGGACGACCGGTCGCGATCTCGGTCGCGGCCAGCGCTAGCGTCTTGCGCTCCTGGTGGAGAAGCCAGGCGGTGCGAATCACGCTGTCTCGGTCGGTGGGGAAGTTGACGTCGGCCACGGCCGCGGCGGCCTGGGCGAAGGGAGCGTAGGGTTCATCGATCTGGGCCTTGCGGAAGCGCGGATCGTTCACCTGGCTCACGGTGGAGCCCAGCACGACGATGCCGGCGTCCGACAGAGCGCTGCGCAGCGCTTCGTCCTCTTCCTCGTCCCTGGGTGTATCGAAGAGCATGTCGAAGGCGACGGCCCGGGCCCCCTCGGCCTTCAGGGTGCGGATGAGCCGGGCGTGCAGGCTGCGAGGATAGGGTAATGCTGGATTCAGTCCCAGCTCCTGGGCGGAGTCATCGTCCAGAGCAACGACGCAGACTTCCTCGGGAGGCGCAACCACCCCACGGATCAGGAAGAGGAGGTCCAGCCCGCCGCGCTCGAGGTTCTCGGTGGGAGGCCAGTGGGAGAAAAAAACGCCCGCGAGTCCCGGAATGAGCCCGATGAGCAGGGCGGCCCGGAGGGTTGCCCTCCGGGCCCGGCTCCGGGATTGCGGCCGTCGCGTTCGGTTCATCAGTAGGTGAAGTTCACCCGCAGAGTGACCGTGCGCGCGGGAATCACAGTCTCTTCCACGGCACGGTCGTAGAACCCGAATTCACGATCTCCCAGGTTCTGCGCCTCCAGGACCACCGAGCCGTAGCGCTTCGGGAACTTGTATCCGACCAGCAGGTCGGCGATCCAGAAGCTGGAATCGACCGTGGTGCGGACGCTGGAGGCGAGATCGTCGAACTGGTCGACGTGCTCGTCGTAATGGGTGCCGGAGGCCCCGGCAAAGAAGCCGCAGGGGAGGAACATACGAACCTGGGGCCGGAGCTTTTCACGATCGATGGAATCCTTGAAAGGCAGGGGAGAGCTGGTGAAGGCCAGCTCGAATTCGTACTCCTCCTGGGAGTACTCGATTCCCGCGGCGACGTACTTGCCCAGCGCCGCGTTGAAGTAGGCGCTCAGATAGTCGTTGGTGCTGTCCTGATGGACGATCACGTCGGCTAGCTGGCCCGCGCAGGCGGAAAAGTCATTACCGGTGGTGCAGTAGGCGGAGGGGATATTGAGATCGCGCCTCAGGGCGGAGATGCCTCCAAAAAGGTAGGCGTTGAACGTCTGGTCCACTCCGATCCCGTAAGACAGCGAGCGCGTCCCTCCCGGCTCGTCGAACAGCTGGTTGAATCCCGCGATCTGGGTCGGCTCCAGACTCTGGATTCGCCCCAGGCTCGGGCTCAGACGATAGTAGCCCGCGGCACGCAGCGTGGTTTTCGACTTCAGGTAAACCGAGACTCCCAGCTTGGGGTTGAATTTGGTCTCGGAGAAGTCGATCTCGGCGGGGATGATGGCCGAGTTTTCGGGAGGAATGATCCCGCTCGGGGCGGTCACGGAATCGACCGAAGCCCCAGCCGTGATTTCCACGGGACCCAGGTCGCGGATTTTCAGATAGGCGTAACCGTTGAGATAGGAGTCGTCTTCGGAAACATTCAATCCGGTCGTCTCGAAGTCCACCTCACCGTCAAATCCGCCGGCTCCGACAATCCAGGACGTTTTCTTGCCCTGGCGGAACACGCTCTGGACCTCCAGCTGCGGCCCCTTCAGGGTCGCCGTTCCCTGGGCTCCCGTGAAGAGATCGGTGCCTTCCTGCTCGGTCTCGCTGTAGATGGCTGAGACTACAAGGTGCGCCCCGGGGGAGAGGATGCGATGGTAGCCGAAGCCCACGTTCGTGAGCTCGGTATCGAGATTTTGGTAGAACGGGTTGCCGGGCAGATCCCCCAGCGGCAGGTCACCGGAATCGCGGTGCCCGATCTGCACGTTGAGCTGATAGCTGTCCTTGTAGCCGGGCGAGTACTCGAAGAAGCCCCGGTAGTTCGCCAGTTCCTCCTGATTGTTGACGCGGAAGCCGTCGTTGTTCAGCTTCTCGTAGGAAAGCGCCGCGGCGTAATGGTCCCCGTTGAGCGTGCCGGTGATGTTGCCGTCCCACAGGTCGCTGTCATCCAGGCTGTTGGCGTCGATGCAGGGAACGGGAACCGTAGCTCCGGGGGGCAGGCAAAGAGAGCCTGGTGCGACCAGCTCGTCGATGTTGGTGTCGGTCTGGCCGTAGGCGATTCCGCCGAAAGCCCTGGCCCGCGGCCGATCGAAGAGGGCCGTGTATTCGTTGAGTGAGACCGTCTGGTTCACCAGGTCGGGGCGCGACGCATTGACGTTGGCGGGCTGGTAGATCCGGGCCTGCAGGACTTCACTGAAGAACGCCGGCGCGAAATTGGTGACGTTCCGGTAGTTCCCCGCCAGGAAGAGGTGGCTGGAGAAGTTGGCCTGGTCCTCGTCGGCACTGCGGCGGGCGGTCACCAGCCCCAGCTGGTCGAAACCCAAATCGTTGTAGACCCGGGCGAGGTCGCTGGCCCGGGTGGCGATGTCCTGATCCAGCAGCAGCCTGGAACGGTACACCGCCCGCTGATCGTTGCGCGCAATTGACTCCTGCATGGATTGCAGCGCCTCCAGCGGACGGTTGTCGTTCTGCAGCAGGGTGGCGTCATAAAGATAGGGAGTGGGGTCGTGGGGATCGAGCTGCTTGGCAGTGGCCAGCTCCTTGGCCGCTTCGGGGGAGCGCCGCTCCTCGTAGTAGGCCTTGCCGAGGTAGGAGCGCAGCAGCGAGTCGTTGGGATCCAGGATGACCGCCGTCTGCAGCTCTTCGCGGCCGGGAATCACCTGCTTGCGGCGGATCTTCGCAATCCCGAGTCCCAGGTGGGCCAGCGGCAGGCCGGAATCCGATGCCACCGCCCGCTGGAAGGTGCTCTCCGCGGTCTCGGACTCGAAATTGGCGAGCTGCGCGAAGCCAAGGACGGAAAGGGCGCGGGCCGAACCCGGATCCTGACCGACGGCCTGCTCGGCCAGCCTCCGTGCGTCATCCAGGTCCCCCTGTGCCATGCGCAGCTCGGCGGCCCGTGCCAGGGCCGTCGCATTCTTGGGATCGAGCTCGACGGCTTTCTCGGCCAATTCCGACGCCCGCTCGATGTCGAATGAGGCCTGCGCCGCGATCGATCCCGCCAGGGCCGCGGCCGGAGAGTCGGGCCCGGCGGCCATGGCTTCGCCGGCCAGGCGCGTGGCCTCATCCCGGTTGCCTGACGCGGTCGCGATGACCGATTCCAGCGACAACGCGATGGGGTCTTGCGGATGGGCTTTCAGCACTTCGTCGATGAGAGGCTTCGCCTGATCCACCTGTCCGGAAGACAGCAGCTCAGCCGCGTGCGACAGCGACTCGCCGTCCGCTCCCATTTCCTTCAGACGCTGCGCGTCGCTCCCGCCCAGCACCGGCGGGTAATAGAAGCTCCAGGTCACGGCGTCTTGCGGATGCACCAGGACACGGCGTACCGGCGCCTTGCCCGGCGCCACGTAGGCCTGCTCGCCCGAGCGGACCTCCAGGCTTCCCAGGTCGTTCGAGGCCTCCACCACTCCCTCCAGCATGGTGATGGTGGTGGTGGAATCGGCGGCCACGTCCACCACGAACTCGGTCCCCTTGATGGCGGCCGTGACGGTGGGGGTCTCGATGCGACCATAGTCTTTCGGTGTGCGGCTGGAAAAGTAGTGCTCGCCGGATATCACCTTGAGCAGCCCGGGGCTGCCGGCTGTGGGCGGCAGGATTTCGATCTCGCTCTTCTCGTTCAAGCGTTGCAGGGTCTGGTCCGAATAGAGAATCGAAGCGCGGCTCGCAGCGCCCGTCCGAACCCGATCGTGTCCCTGCAGAGGCTGATTGACCGTCGATGGGGCCCAGACTCCCTTGGCTTCGCTGCGTGTGTCCACCTGGTTCTGCACGGAAGTGATTTTCGCCGCGCTGCTCTGAGGCTCTGCAGCGCCGAACGCCGCGGGAGCGAGCAGGGCGGAGCAGAGAACCAGCAGCGCGGCGACACGGGGCTGACCGAGACGCCCTTTACCCTGGACCGTGCGGTTGGAAAGTCTCTGCGGTATACCGGCGCAGAGTGCGAAATCCATACTTGACCCCCGTAGGTGAGACGTCTGCGTTTGGAAGGTGCCCGGGCTCTCGGGCACAGGACTGTCAGTGTGGAAAAGCCCCCCGGGCCTGAAGCCCGGGGGGCGGGACGGAACTCATCGGAAATGAACGGCGCTTGCGCTAGTTGAGAACGAACCCGGTCACATAGTCTTTGCGGTTGCCGAGACGAATCGTGATGACGTAGGTTCCCTTCGCAAGGTCCTTGGTGCGCAGACTGTAGTTCCACAGCTGGCCCGAAGCGCTGTAGCTGAACAGGGGATCGAAGGGATTCGCCCCATCGTTCAGGTTGATCTTCGTGATGTCGATGGGCCCGCGGGTCGTCTCAGACAGGCCGATAATCTGCGGCTGATCCGCCTGTGAGCCCGTGAGCGCCACCCCTCCGCAGAGCAGGCGCAGCTTCATCGGCCGCGATTTTCCCTGGGCGAACGGCTTGGGCGGGAACGGGACCGGGTCCCCCTCCGGGACGAGCTTCGCCATGGGCGAATCGAGGCCCTGGACACCGTCGTAGTTCCCCTGGATGTCGGCGGGATCGCATTTGCCCGAGATGCCGAGCGCAATCGGCACGTCCAGGCTGATGAGGCCCGTGGTGGTGTTCCCCGTGACGTGCAGATTAAAGGGCCGCGACGTGTCCCCCGTCTGGGTGGGGAGAAAAGTGACCGTGTACGGCACGGCGTTGGTGGACGGGCTGATCGACGGCGGTGCCTGATTGCAATCCCCTCCGCCCGCCGGGGCGCCCGGGATATTGGGGAACGGCTGTGAGGTACCGGCAATCACCACTGCCACGGGGTTGACCACGCCATCATCGGTCAGATCGACCGGCGGGCTGGAGAGCTCAGCCGTTACTCCGGTGAGCGGCTGAGATCCTGCGTTCACCAACGAAAATCTGAACTTCACTGTCTCGCCCGCCTGGACCAATCCATCGCCGCTGGGCTCCGTGAGGATGACCGCCGTGGGTGACAGGAAGACGGGCGGGATCGCCTTGGTGAAATCGGGCAGCAGTTCCAGGTAGCTTCCCTGGGTCGGTGGAAGCCCGTTGTCGCAGAGCCCGCTCGGCCCCGGAGGATTGCCACCGTCGCAGACCGTGAAGGTATTGGCGACTTCCTTGGCCAGGACCGCGCTGTTCTGGCACTGCTTGAAAGTGCCTCCCGGAGGGAGCGTCTGCTCAATCGCCTGGGCCTCGCAAAGGGGAGCCTCCACCACCCCCGCGAACAACGGGACAGCGGTCCGCGCCGCGCCCGCAATACAGGTGCAGGAATTACCCTGGCTGCAAGCCCCCTGGCCGCTGGAGGGGCAGAGGGCATTGCAGTTGACGCCGCACGCGCCGCAGTTCAGGGCGTCGGTATGGACGTTCACGCAGCGGTTGTCGCAGGCGGTCTGCTCGGGGGGCGTGCAGGTGACGCAGGCGCCGGTGGTGCAAATCTGGTTGTCGCCGCAGACATTGCCGCAGGAACCGCAATTCGCCGGGTCGTTCTGCAGATCCACGCAAGTGTTGCCGCACAGCGTCGTCCCCACCGGGCAGAGCGTCACGCAGGTCCCCGCGGAGCAATGGGCGCCGGCGCCGCAGACATTGCCGCAGGCGCCGCAGTTGAGGGGATCAGTCAGGTAATAGACGCACTCGCCGCTGCAGTTCAGCTGATGCACGTCGTTGCAGCAGCCGGCCGGGTAGGCGGGGGAATTGAACGTTACGGCGGTGGGGAACTTGCTGGTCACCTGGGTGCTATAACCGAGGCTGCCGAGAGCGGTTTGCCCCACAGTGCTGTCGATGGAAAACAGCAATTTCTGAGGGCTGAAGAATGAAAGCAGGCTGGAGGTCAGCGATGCGTTGGAGAGCGTCACGCCTGAGGCAGTGAGCGATCGGCCCGGCACGCCGAACGGGCCGCGGCTGGTGACCGGGTCGGGGCCGGCGGTCTTCGTGAAGCAGACGTCGCTGCCGCAGACATTGCCAGTGTAAGCGTAAATGGTCTGTGAGGTGGTCCAGACCAATTTCGTTCCCACGCCGGTGGCCGTGCCGGGCGCCAGTGTGCCGCTGAATCCGCCGAGGGCCGCCGATGGCCAGACAAAAGAGAAGGAGTCGCCGACGGCTTTGTTGGTGATCTTGCTCTCCACTTTGGCTGGAAACGTGGTGAGCACCGTCAGGCTGCACGAGCTTTCGGCACCGTTCGCCGTCTTGCCGTCCAGATCCACGGCCTTGGTAGCCGCGAAGAGGGCAAGTCCGCCAAAGGCCGCGACCATCGCGGCAACCGTACCGATTAAATATGGTTTTCGACCATTCCCCCGCATACTACTTCTCCCCGCGCGCCAGTCCGGGCCGCGCATTTTCCCTCTCTTTTGTTAGAATTCCGAGAATTCCGAGTCGTCGTTGCAATTTGGTCCTATACTATACGCCCAAACCGGCCTGTGTTACACAGAATTCTGAAAAGCCGGCAGCGAACAACAGGCTTCCAGTCCTGGGGTTGGACAGCATGGAGGGGGTGCTTTGAGCCAGCCAGGGTACAAGCTTCGCTTCTGGGGGGTGCGGGGGACCGTCCCGACTCCCGGTGGTGAGACGCTCAAGTGCGGGGGTAACACCGTGTGTTTGGCCGCCGCCCTCGCGGAGGATCGATACCTGATTCTCGATTGCGGGACCGGTTTGAGGATGCTGGGAAACGAGCTTTCCGGCCTGAAGCGGGGAATTCCGAGACACTACCACGTTTTCCTGTCCCACTATCACTTCGATCACATCGAGGGCCTGCCCTTCTTTCCGCCCCTTTACGACTCGCATAGCGCCATTACCTTTCACGGTTTCAAATCCGGAGGCCGATCGGTCCAACAGGTGCTGGAAGGGCTGATTGCCCCCCCCTATTTCCCCGTACGGCTCGCGGGAGTGCCAGCGAAGGTGGAGTACGTGGACACGGACGGCCTGCCCATGAAAGTAGGGGACGTCGAGGTGAGTTGCCTGCCGCTGAGGCATCCCGACGGATCGCTGTCGTACCGGCTGCAGCACGCAGGCAAGATCATCGTCTTTGCCACCGATCACGAGCATGGGGACGAAGCCACCGACAGCGCGCTGGTGCGCTTCGCGGAAGGGGCGGACTACCTGATCTATGACGCGACCTATCTGCAGGCCGAGTATGAGAGTCTGCGCCGGGGATGGGGGCACAGCACCTGGTACGCAGCGGTGAAAACCGCCAGGCTGGCCAAGGTGAAGACGCTGGTGCTGTTCCACCATCACCCGGACCATTCCGATCGGGATCTCGAGGAGATTCTGAGGGTCGCCCGGGAAGAGCTGCCTGCCACGGAAATCGCCAAGGAAGGAATGGAACTGCCTTTCTGAGGGAGCTTTCTCAGAAGGGAAGCCGCCGGACCAGCAGCATCGTCATGTCGTCGTTCTGCGGCGCGACGCCCGCGAAGCGCTCCACTTCGTGGACAATCTTCTCCAGCAGCTGGGTCATCGGCTCGTGCTGGTGATGTCGCACGAGCTCTGAGACGCGCTCCTGCCCGAAAGCCTCCAGCGCAGGATTCTCGTACTCGAAAATCCCGTCGGTAATCAACCCCAGGATATCGCCCGGGCCCAGATCGTTCGTGCAGGCTTCCGGCAGCGGGAATCCGGCCATGAATCCCATGGGAACGGTCGAGGCGCCGCGCCATTCGCACTGGCCCGAATCGGCATGGAAGTGCAGCAGCGGGCCCTGCCCCCCGGCGTGATAGATCACCCGGTGCTTCTCCGTGTCCAGCAGGCCGAGGAACGCGGTGACGAAGCGATTGTCGGGAAGATCGTCCGCAAGTTGGTCGTTGATGTGCCGGAAGGCGGAGTCCAGGTCCGCCCCGAGCCTCACTGCCATGCGCAGCATGGCCCGCACCTGGGTCACGCTGAGCGCCGGGCCGACCCCGTGCCCCGTGGCATCCCCCAGCAGCAGCATGAGGCGGTTGCCGTCCATGGCGATGATGTCGAAGATGTCGCCTCCCGTCTCGTTGGCGGGGCGGCTCCAGCCGGCGATGTCATAGCCCGCAAGACTCGGCACCGCCTTGGGCAGGACCCGGGCCTGAATGTCCCGCGCCACCGACAGCTCGCGCTTCAGCTTTTCGTTCTCGACCAGCTCAGCGAGCATCTGCATCCGCTTGATGGCCACGGCGCACTGGGCCGCCAATGCGGTGGCAATCTGCTCGTCCTCCTCGCCGAAAATTCCGTCGCGTTTGTTGAGAACCTGCATGACCCCGACCAGGGAGTTGTCGTATCCCACCAGCGGCACCGTGAGCAGGCAGCGGGTGTGGTAACCGGTTTTCTGATCCGCCTCGCGGTTGAACCGGGGATCCTTGTAGCAGTCGGGGACGTTGATCAGCTTGCGGGTTTCGGCGCACTCCCCCACGATCCCCAAACCGGCGGGGAATCGCAGGGTGGCCACTCCGGTGGCGACGGTGGAATACAGCTCGTTGGTCTTGGCGTCGTAAAGGAAAACCGTTCCGCGATCGGCTTGCAGAACCGCCCGGGCGGCGTCGATGACGTGGGTGAGCATGGTGTTGAGGTCGAGCGGGCGCGCCAACTCGCGGGTGACCTCGAGGATGCGCCCCATCGCCTCCGCGGTGGGCACCCTGTGCTCCTTCCCTCCGCCCATTGGCCTTGAACCTCCTGTGGGAGGCATTAGCGTATCAGAGAATGACTCTGCCGCCTACCGCCGCCGGGCCATGACGGGGTGGGCCGGCAGGCCCGGAAGCGGCCGGCTTGCGAGGCCGGGAGGCCCGTCATGCCCGGGGAAATCCCCGGGCGTTCTGGAGGACCGGCGGTGGGGCATTCTGATCCCGGGGCAGTGGCGTTATGATAAGGATCGTTCGGAGGCTCCCATGCAAGGCCGTCCACCGGAACGAAGCAGGCGAATTTCCAAATCGGCGGTGCTGGGTGGAGGCTTCGCGCTGGCGATGCTGGGCCTGATCTGGTACGCCAGCGCCTCGCTGGCGACCCACTCCTGCGAAGTCTGCATTTCCTATCAGGGCCAGAACGTCTGCCGGAAAGCGGAAGGCGCGACTTCAGACGAGGCCCGCAGGACCGCCGTCGACCTGGCCTGCGCCATGCTCGCCTCGGGCATGACGGACAGCCTCGCGTGCCAGCGCACCGAGCCGACCAAAGCCATCTGCGACGGGGCCGCTGCGCCCTGAGCTACCCCAGAGGAGCCGCGATGAAACATGAGATCACCCCCGAAGGCCATCTGAAACTGGAGCTGAACCCCCGGGAGAGCCAGCTCCTGCGATACCTGGCGGAGCGGGCCACTTTCGTGGACACTCCTCCGGAAGAGCAAAGTGACATCCTGAGGCTGGCGGAGCAAATCCTGTCCGCCCTGGGAGAAAAGTCGGAGCCTTGAGGAGAATCGCATGATTAGGATCCTGCCTGGTCTGTCGATCCCTGAAGAAGAGCTGATCTTCACCGCCTCGCGAAGCGGTGGCCCTGGAGGACAGAACGTCAACAAGGTCAACAGCCGCGTGACGCTGCGCTTCGACGTGGAGGCATCCCGCAGCCTGTCGACCGAGCAGAAGAGACGGGTGATTTCCAGATTGGCGACGCGCGTGAGCGGGGAAGGGGTGATGCGGGTCGTGGCCCGTAGCTCCCGCAGTCAGGCCGTGAACCGGGATGCGGCGGAGGAGCGCTTCGCGGAACTGCTGCGCATCGCGCTGGCTCCCTCGAAGCTGCGCATCAAGACGGCCCTGCCGGCAGCCAAGCGGCGGTCACGCGTGGAAGAGAAGCGCCATCACTCCGAAATCAAGCGGGAACGCGTCTGGAAGCCCGACCGGGAAGAGTGAGCCCTCGAACCTAGGCATGCCCCTTGGCGGGCGGGGGCTTGAGCGGCACGACGCTCTTGTCATCCAGCCCGAGGACGTTGACCAGGTCGGAGCCGGCCGGAATGATGAACTTGGTCTGGGAGGCCAGGATGTGGTTCAGCACGTCCAGCCGCTTGCTCATCTCGGCCCGTTCCTTGAAGAAATTCTCCGCCGCGTTGGAAACCACCTCGATGGCCTTGGCTTCGGCGTTGGCCCGGGTGATGCGGGCCTGGGCGTCCCCCTCCGCCTTGAGGATTTCCGATTGCTTGACCCCCTCCGCCTGAAGGATTTGGCTCTGCTTCAGCCCTTCCGCTTCCAGGATGTTGGCCCGCTTGTCGCGCTCGGCTTTCATCTGGCGGGACATGGCCTCGGTGATGTCCACGGGGGGATCGATCTTCTGCACTTCCACCCGGGTGACCTTCACGCCCCAGGTGTTGGTAGCTTCGTCCAGGACCGCGCGGAGATTGGCATTGATGGTGTCCCGGGCCGTGAGGGTCTCGTCCAGCGACTTGTCGCCGATGAGGTTTCGGAGGTTCGTCTGGGCGAGGGTGGTGGCGGCATAGCCGAAATTCTGAACTTCGAAGGTCGCCTTCACCGGATCGCTGATCCGGTAATAAATGACCGCGTCGACGATGACCGAGACGTTGTCCTTGGTGATGACCTTCTGCGGCTCCACGTTGATGACCCGCTCGCGCATGTCCACCTTGATCATGCTCTCCATCACCGGCAGCAAGAAGGTGAGCCCCGACCCGACGGTGTTACGGTAGCGCCCCAGGCGCAGCACCAGCCCCTTCTCGTACTGGGAGACGATGCGCGCCGAGCGCGCCAGCGCCACCAGCATGATGAAGGCGAAGATCAGCACGAAGAGGAACAGGAAGTTGCTGGCCAGGGTGTTCTCCATCTGCCTCACCTCACCTGAAGGGTGACGCCGTCCAGGCCCGTCACCGTGATCTCGGTTCCTACTTCGAAGGGCAGGGTGACTCCCTCCGCCAGCACGGCCCGCCACTCCTCCTGGTTGACTCGAACGCGCCCGGGTTGGTGCGGGGCGATGCGCGCCAGCACCAGCCCCTTGGCTCCCAGCACCGAGTCGGTATTGCTGGTGACCCGTGAGGCGCCTTTCAAATCGAAATGAGCCCGTACCCATCGCCTTCCTGCGACGATGTACAGGGCGCACAACACTCCCGACACGATCATGCCCAGGTACAATCCGTGGAACATCAGCCCCACGCCCCCGCCGATGACGAAGGCGCTGCCGATAAGCACCAGGTCGAAGCCGGCGAATCCGCCGGCCGCGACCTCAATCAGAATCAGCGCGGCACCGGAGAGAATCAGCACCCAGTTCCACGAGATGGTCATTTTCTTGGGTCTCCCAGGAGTGATTCGAGGCCTAGCCCCAGGGGTCTGTCGAGCCCCGCTTGTACCAGGCGCAGGTGGCGGCCGTCTCGCGCGTGCGCCCCTCGATCTGAGCCATGGCAGCGGAGGAGAGCGGCTGATATCCTTTGGCTAGGGATACGTTCTGCTCGAGCTGCTGGACGGAATCGCAGCCGATGATGACGGTCGAGACAGGCAGCGTCCAGACGTAATCGACGCATTCCTTCATGCTCAACCCCGCTTGCTGCAGCAGCCGGCCCCGCGCCGGGACCTTCATTCCGATGATTCCCATCTTCTTGCGGCCCGCCTCCTGGAGCAGCTCCTCCTGAAAAGGCAGGTGGTGCCGGTCGGCGGCATTGAGGGCCATCAGGATGCAGTCGAAATCGAACCTCCTTAACCCTTCGCGCAGGGAAGCCGGATCGTAATGTCCGGTAATCCCCAGGTAGCGGACCAGTTTCTCTTCCCGGGCCTGCACCAGGGCCTCCAGAGCGCCACCCTTGGCGAAGGCGGCGTCCAGGTCGGCCCGGCTGCCGATGTGATGGAGCTGCCAGAGGTCGAGGTGGTCGGTCTGCAGGCGCTTGAGGCTGCTCTCGAGCAGTCGCAACGAGCCATCGCGGGTCCGGTCATCGGTCTTGCTGGCCAGGAAGACTTCCTTCCGGCGCCCCTTCAGGGCCTCGCCGTAATAGTCCTGGCTTGGACCATAGAGCGGAGCCGTGTCGCAGTAATTGACCCCCAGGTCCAGGGCGCGGTGGATGATGGCCACCGCCATCTCGCGGGCCACCCGGCTGGAATGCTCGAGCGTGGCCTGCCCCCCCAGAGAGAAGATCGCCGCCGAATAGCCGGTGCGGCCGAGCCTGCGCTTGGGCATTTCCTGGTCGGCAGGTTGTGCGCCCAGAGGTTGCCGGGCGCCGCCCAGAAGACTCAATCCAAGGCCCGCGGTTCCCGCGAGGCCGGCGCGCAGAAAAGATCGCCGGTCGACTTTCTCGGACATGGAGTACCTCCTGAATCCAAGCCTCCCTATCCCTGTCGCGGATATTACAAGGAATGCAGGGAGGTGTCGATCCCCAGCTCGGCACGCAGGAACTCCTTGACGCCCTCCCTGCCGCTGAGAGTGAGCCGCAATGGACCCCCGTTCTCCGACATCTCCAGCTGAAAGCGGACGAAAGGACAACAGAGCTTCTCCAGGGAAACGAATTCCGCCGCCGTGGTCCACGCCTCCGGAGGCAGGCGGAAAGCCAACCCGTCGGAGAGCTCGAGGACTTCCTGAGTCATTCCCCGGAGTGCTTCACCCAGGGCGCGATGCCGCTCTCGCTGCTGTGCGGTCATCGCCCCGAGGTTGCAAGCCAGCGGGACATTCGGCGCGTCCTGCTTCGACACGGGACTCCTTTCTTCGCCTAGGGGCTCGGTGTGCCTGGGGGGCACTTGAGCTCGGGTCGCGAGGCGTAGTACCGATGCAGCGGACCGCTCGCCGGGGTGCCGGCCATCGGCTGCCAGGCTCCCCGATCGTAGCGCGTGCGATGAAAGTTGTAGGTGGCGACCCAGATGGTATCGGTGCCGGCTCCCAGACAGACCTCGATGGGCGGCCACTTGCCGTTTCCCGCCGTGGAGAGATAGGCCCGGAACGCCTCCAGATCACCCAGGTGACGCAATTCCTTACCGTCGAAGAGCCCCCAGATACAATTTCCCGAAGTTCCGCAATCGAACGGAACAAAATACTCGGGAGTCCCATCTCCATTGAGATCCCACCGCACGGCCCGGTCCTGGCCAGGCTCGACCCCCAGCCTGCCCTCACGGCGAATCCGCTCTTCCAGGAAGTCATGGATGGGAGCGGGAAGCGCGATCGACTCGGCGCATGCAATCTCGAATCCGAACGCGAAGGCTGGCTTCGGCGCGGCGGAGCTGGTCCCGGGGGACAGCAGAAGCAGCTCCAGTGCGATCAGGTTGTGCAGCGTCCCGCTTGCCAGTTTCATCCCGCAATCCCTCAGTCCACCGAAGGGAGGCTGGAGGCTTCCGGAGGTGTCCGGTCTTTCTTCCCCTTGGGACGGCGCAGCAGCCGGGCCCGGGTGACTGCCTCCTCTCCGAAGCGATCCCTCAGGGCGTCGGCCGCGGCAGCCAGGCGATGAGCCTTTTCGCTGACCGGATCGGAGAACAGTTCGCCCTGCCCGGCTCCGGCAGGTGAAAGCGAGCTGACGCCCACACCCAGGAGCCGCACCCCTTTTCCCTGCAGCCGGATTCGGCGGGCGAACAGCTCGCGGGCGGCGGTGACGATCGCGCCCGCCAGGTCCGTCCCCTCTGGCAACGCTTTCGAGCGGGTCCAAGTCCTGAAATCGCCGGTGCGGACCTTGAGGTGAACCGTTCTGGCCATCAAGGATCGCTGCCTCAGCTCCCGCGCCACACCGATGCAGCGCTCCAGCAGGGCCCGGTCGATGAGATCCGGGTCCTTCAGGTCGGAGCCATAGGTGCGCTCTTCGGAGATCGACTTGGCTTCCCGTTCTCCCTCCACCCGCCGATCATCCTCACCATTCGCCAGGGATCGCAGGTGGTCGGCCAGCAAATCTCCCACCTTGGCGCTCAGCTTTTCCCGGGGAGTCCTCAGAACGTCGGCGATGGTGGCGATTCTCAGCGCACGGAGCCTCTCGGCCGTCTTGGGTCCGACCCCCCAAAGCCGCTCGACAGGGAGGGGATGCAGGCGGGCCGGAACATCCGCCAAGGGAAGGACGACGAGACCATCGGGCTTCTCCAGGTCCGAGGCGACCTTGGCCAGAAATTTGTTGGGGGCGATCCCCACCGAGGCGGTCAGTCGCAGCTCACTCCGGATGCGCTCCTTCAGCCTCCGGCCGATGGCGCCGCCCTCCCGGAGGTTCTTCGCGATGCCGGTCAGATCCAGAAAGGCCTCGTCGATGGAGAGGGGCTCCACCAGGGGGGTCACCTGGTCCATCATGCTCCGAATCTGCCGCGACACCTCCGCGTAGAGCGACATCCTGCCGGGAAGCCATACCGCCTGGGGACAGAGGCGCTCGGCTGAAAGCGAAGGCATGGCGGAGCGAACCCCGAACCGGCGCGCCTCGTAGGAGCAGGTCGAGACGACGCCGCGCCGCCCCCGATGTCCGATAATCAGCGGCTTTCCCGCCAGCGACGGATCCTCGCGGATTTCCACCGCGGCGTAGAACGCATCCATGTCCAGGTGGAGAATGACTCGAGCTGACGGCTGATTCTGCATCGTTCCGGCGTCTTTCGGTGCTCTCTCCCGAAGCATCCATCGCATCGAATGACCAGGCGCATGCCCGGCGGATGGGTGGTTCGTACTCTCCAGCATACCCCTCGCGCGGTCGATCCTGCGTGCTTTGGATTCTCAATGGGCGCTGCGGGTGCGCTCTTTCGCCCATTCCCGCAGCCCCTGGATCTTTTCACCCATGGTCTGCGCGATCGGTTTGGTCCGGGCAATCTCCTCCAACAGGGTCTCGGTGGTGAGCTCACGGTGGCCGGAGAAGGCGGTGTAGAGCCCGGCCACGATCGCCTGCTCCACCTCCGATCCGCCGAACCCTTCGGTGGCTCCTGCCAGGCGCGGCAAATCGTAGAGCTTCAGGTCCTTGCCGCGTTTTCTCAGATGAATCGCGAAGAGGGCGCTGCGCGCCTCGGCGTCGGGGAGATCCACGAAAAAGATCTCGTCGAATCGCCCCTTGCGGAGAAACTCCGGCGGCAGGAGGGAGACGTCGTTGGCCGTGGCCACGACGAAGACATCGCCCTTGCGATCCTGCAGCCACGACAGGAAGGTCCCGAAGATGCGCAGGGACAGGCCGCCGTCCGCCGCATCGCCGGACGAGGAGAAAGCCTTCTCCAGCTCATCGATCCACAGAACCGTCGGCGCGAGTCTTTCCGCCAGGGACATGGCTTTCTTGAAGTTCTTCTCGCTCTCGCCCACGTATTTGTTGTACAGGTTCGCCGGATCGAGCTTCAGCAAGGGCAATCCCCACTCCCGCGCCACGGCCTTGGCGCAGAGGCTCTTGCCGCACCCCGGCACGCCCAGCAGCAACACTCCCTTGGGAAAGGCCAGCCCGAACTCCGCCGCCCGGGAGGGGTCCGTCAGGATGGCCCGCCGCTCAGAGAGCCACGCCTTCAGCCCCGCCAGATCGGCGATGTCGGCCATGCCCTCCTCGGCGGGGAAGTATTCGAGCACTCCTTCCCGCTCCAGCACCGCCTTCTTGGCCTCCACCACGGCCGAGACATCCTCCGGAGAGAGCTTGCCGTCCTCGACGATCGCCCGGGTCAGGATGCGCTCCGCCTCCATGAGCGTCAGCCCTTTCAGGTTGTTCAGCAGGCGCGCGAAGTCCTCGGATTTCATCGCCACCTGGACGGGCATGCGCGCGGAGAGATCCTTCACGACCCGCTGCAGCAGGTCGCGATAGTCTGAGATCTGCGGGCTGGGAAGCCGCAGGGTGGCGGCCATCGGCTTGACCGCCTCGGGGAGCGCGACTGCCACGCCCGTCAGCACCAGGGCACCGGTGGATTTCGAGAAGGGCTCGGCGGCGTCTCTCAGGCGGGTGGCGAGCACCTTGTCCTCGAGAAAATCCCCCAGCCCCTCGAAGTGGTAAAGGGCCGCGAGCCTCGACGCTTCCACGTTGGCCAGCGCCTGGCCCGGGTCGGTGGTGCCGTAGATTCCCGACTCGCTTCCGTCGCGCCGCAGCCCCTTGGTGGGGCTCCAGGAAAAGAACGGGAGCTGGAGCCGCGCCGCCAGCCGGCGCAGCAGGGCCTCCGCCCGATCTTCTTCCGAGGTCTCCAGAATGATGATCGAATAGCGGGACTTGATGAGAAGCTGAAGATCTTCGAGTGGATCTCTCGCAGGCATGATCTCTCGAGAGCAAGTGGGGTCCTGACGCCGCGCGAAGATATCGGAATTGAGGTTTAATATCAACCCTTTCCAGCCGGAGCGGAGGAGATCTTGGGGGAGCTGGCAGCGGTGGCGGAGCTGGCAATCGAGACCCAGGGCCTGCGGCGCGCCTTTGGCGAGCTCATGGCGGTGGACGGAGTCGATCTCGCGGTGCCGCGCGGGACCCTGTACGGATTCCTGGGTCCCAACGGGGCGGGAAAGTCCACCACCATCAAGTGCCTCACCGGCCTGCTGCGCCCGAGCGGGGGGCGCATGCGGATCCTGGGCATCGATCCCGAGAAGGATCCGGTGGCCGTGAAACGCCGAGTCGGGGTGGTGCCGGAAGACCTGGCCCTGTTCGACCGACTCACCGGGGCGGAGACCCTGACGTTCGTGGGGAAGGTGCACGGTTTGGACAGGACGACGCTGCAATCCCGCTCCAAGGAATTGTTGGAGCTGATGGATCTGGCGGCGGCTTCGGACAACCTGGTGGCGGATTACTCCCACGGAATGCGCAAGAAGATGGCGCTGGCGGCCGCGCTCCTGCCAGGCCCGCACCTGCTGTTTCTGGACGAGCCATTCGAGGGGATCGACGCCGTGGCCTCCCGGCAGATCAAGGATTTGCTGCACGCCTTCGTCGGCCGGGGCGGGTCGGTCTTCCTCACCTCCCACATCCTGGAAATCGTGGAGCGGCTTTGCAGCCACGTGGGGGTGATTGCCAAGGGAAGGCTGGTGGCCCAGGGCTCGCTGCAAGGCCTGCGGGCGGCGAGCCACGGCGGGAAGACTCTGGAGGAAATATTCCTGGACCTCGTGGGGGCGGGAGACGACCGGGCTCCACGGATGGAGTGGCTCTCCGGATGATGCGCACGGCGGCGGTCATGGCCTGGCTACGCTGGCGCCTGCTCCTCAACCTGCTCCGGCCCACGAAACGCCGCGATGCCCTGGAGCGCGCCTCGCGGGCCTTTCAAGTCGTCGCCCCCATCGTCTTCTTCCTCATCTTTGTTCCGGCGATCATCCTGGCCGGGTTCGCGGGGGGCGTGCTGGGGTGGTACCTGCCGCAGGCTGGAAATTTCCATCGCCCGATCCTCACCGTGCTCAGAGTGATCCTGAGCATCGAGCTGATGCTGGCCCTCCTGGCGCCGCTACTGCGCGCGGCGCAGGGGTCCACGCTGAATCTCTCCCGCTTTCTGCTGCTGCCCGTCCCGGTGCGGGCCCTCTATGCCAGCGAAGTGCTCGGGACGTTCGTGAATCCCTGGCTGGCCATCCTGATGACCGGCTCGCTGCTCCTGCCGGTGGGGATGGCGGTCGCCGGGGAGCTGCGGGGAGCCGGCACGGCCCTGGCGGCCGCGGCGGGAATCCTGGCGTTTCTTTCGGGTGTAGAAACGCTCGCCTCGTCCTCGGCCAGCCTCCTCTTCAGAGATCGGCGACGCGGCGAGATCGCCACGTTCACGCTGATGGCATTGCTTGCGACCGCGTCACTTCTCCCGGGGCTGTTCGCGACGTTCGGGCCGGTGAAGCGCCGCCTCCCGGACGCTAAGAGCATTGAGGAGAGGGCGGCACGGGCAGCGCCCGAGAAAAGCCGGCAGCCCGAACCTCCGGGATGGTCGGGAAAGCCCCTCCCCCTGTGGGCCCTGGTCTACCCTCCGGAGCTGTACGCGCGCTGCGTGGCGCTTTCGGCGGATCGGCGCTCGGGGGCGGCACTGCTGCCCTTGCTGCCCCTGCTCCTCTGGGCCTGCGGGGCTCATTGGGTCGGATCGGGGCTTCACCGTCGCCTCCTGGAGACGCCGGAAGTCAGCTCCCCGCGCCGCAGGGGAACCGGAGCCGTGGCATCCTGGCCGCAGTTTCCCGGGCTGTCGAACGCGTCCTCCGCGGTGGCGGTGTCCCAGGTGCGTCTGGTCTTTCGATCGGTGCAGGGGAAAATCCAGTTCTGCATTCTGCCTCTGGTGATCCTGGTGCTGGGCTTTTTATGGCGTCGCCAACCCCAAAAGCTGATCGCGGAAGGCTCGCCCCTCCCGCTCGGCCTGTTGCTGGCCGCCTTCGGCATTTTCCTGGCCATGATGACGCTGGAAGGGACCCTTCTGAATCAGTTCGCGATGGATCGGGCGGGGCTCACGCTGGAATTTCTTTCTCCCATCTCGGATCGGGAGCTGATCCTGGGGAAAGCGGCGGCCAGCGCGTTCCTGCTTGCCAGCCGCGCCGTTCCGGCGATGCTGATCGCGGCCCTGCTGGCGCCGGGTGGATCGATCTTTCTCTGGCTCAGCCTGCCTTTCGCGGCTCTGGCCTTATTTGCCGTGATGGCTCCGCTGGGGGCCATCCTGTCCGCCCTTTTCCCACGCGCCGTGGACCTGGGAAGACTCGCCAAGCAGAATCAGCCCCACCCGGTGGCGGCGATTCTCGGAATGTTCGGCAACCTGTTTGCGATGGGGCCCATTTTAGGACTGGTGGTGGGCGCGGTGTTTCTGCTCGAGAGCGCCGCGCTGGCCCTGGTCTTCGTGATGCTTTGGACCGGCGCTGCGCTGCTGATCGCCCTCCCCTTGATGCGTCTGGCGGAACGCCTGCTGGCGCGCCGGCGCGAGAATCTGGCCCTGGTGGCCCAAGGAAGGTGAAATCAGTGAACCGATCAGAGAGGGCGGGGCAGAGCCGAGAGCGTGCGGGGAGTTCCGCCGGTGCCGCCGTCCAGGGGTTTGCATGGGTGTTCGCGGACGGACATGAACGGCTTCCGTCCGCACATCTTGGAACACTCAAGACCCTACAAGGATAGATTCGTGGCACACCCTGAACAGCATCGTAACTCTCCTCCGCAGGGAAGTTGCGTGTCGCCAGTGTCTTGGCTTCCGCAGAGCCCCCCGCGGGGGCACGTCCCTCGCAGTCCTGCACTCCATGGCGGCAAGCTCCACGGTATCGGCTCCGGCGCGGCGCGAACCCGCGCCGCCCCAGTATCGTCTTCGCCGCCCGGAGGAGACGGTCCTGCACCAGATTGTCCGGGAGAACCTCGAGACATTCCTGGAGCGCGCACGTGACGAAGAGCGGCCTGTCCCCCGATTCGTGGAACGGGAGTTCCGTGCTTTTCTGGAGTGCGGGATTCTCGCCCACGGATTCCTCAGAGTCCATTGCGACCACTGTGGCCACGATCGCCTTGTAGCCTTCTCCTGCAAGGGGCGGGGCTTCTGTCCCTCTTGCGGTGGCCGGCGGATGGCCGACACCGCTGCGCGCCTCGTGGAATCGATCTTGCCCAGGGTGCCTGTCCGCCAGTGGGTCCTCACGCTGCCGTTCAGTCTGCGCTACCGTCTCGCTTTCGACGCCGGGCTTACGCGGGCCGTCCTGAACATTTTCGTCCGCGCCCTATTCGTTTCTCTCAGGCGTCGTGCGCGGAAGCGTCGGCCTCTCACGAATCCCCAGTCCGGCGCTGTAACCTTCATTCAGCGTTACGGTGACGCCTTGAATTTGAACGTCCACTTCCACGCCCTTGTCCTGGACGGAGTTTACGATGGGGATCCCGGAGGTCAGGTGAAGTTCCTGCCTCTTCCGCCTCCGGAGGTGCGCGATGTGGAGTGGATCGCCCGCCGCATCTCGCGAGGCGTCATGCGTCTGCTGATTCGCCGCGGCCTGGGTCCCGAGGCCGATCTCTCCATGGCTGACTCGCTGCCTTCCGAGGACCCTCTCCTTGCCGCTCTCTACGGCGCCTCCGTTCACAGTCGTATTGCCACGGGGCCGCGAGCCGGGCAGCGGGTGCTCCGTTTTGGTGATCCGATGGACGTGGAGGATCACGAGCTGTCTTCGAGACAGCGCTGTGTCACGGTGGGTGGATTATCCGTCCATGGCGAGGTGGGAGTGCCGGCCCGGGACCGACGGCGCCTCCAGCGGCTCTGTCGCTATACCGGCAGGCCTCCGGTGGCAACTCAGCGCTTGTCGCGGCTTGGTGATGGCCGATTGGTTTATCGTCTCAAGCGTCGCTGGCGCGACGGAACCACGCATGTCATCTTCGAGCCGCTGGAGCTTCTGGAGAAGCTGGCCGCCCTGGTTCCCCCTCCACGCATCCACCAGGTCCGCTACCATGGCATCCTCGGCCCCGCCGCGAGGGAACGGAGGTTCATCCTGCCCGCTTCTGGCGATCCCCACCCCGGGAAGACCGGTCTTCCTGCGGACGCGCCGACCCAGGAGGGGAGTTCCGCCCCGAAAAAGGCTGCGTCCAGGCCGAACCTGCCCTGGGCGGAGCTGATCCGACGGGTTTTCGCGGTGGACGTCCTGGAGTGCCCTCGCTGCGGCGGTCGAAAGAGGATCCTCGCCGCGATCCAGACCCCGGGAGCCATCCGGGCCATCCTCGAACATCTCAGCCTTCCGTCCCGAGCCCCACCCATTACACCCGCCCGCAGGAACCAGGAAGATCCCGAGTCCGAGATCTTCCCGGAAGGGCCCGAACTCTGACAAGAGACACTCAACCAGACCGTCCCCATTCGCCCCGGCACAT